>SDBU01000646.1_pt1 | contig 49009 bp, 63 predicted proteins | sample 2277071 | NCBI WGS metagenome assembly SDBU01 (sample SAMN10397929, study PRJNA504765) | marine sediment metagenome | isolation source: marine sediment core GS08_GC12, 126 cmbsf | place: Arctic Ocean: Gakkel Ridge, Loki's castle | collected 2008
CGCAAACCAAAGCAAGCTCATCGGCCTGATGGACCGTGACCCCTACATGACATACGACAACAAGTTTACGTTTAACGTAGGCGGGTCCGGCACCAATCTCAGGAGTTGCTGGATGATGAAACCTGGCGTCGATACTGTCCATACCCTATATAACCCAAACCATCCGACTCTCGGCATCGAAGAAGTTTATAAGGGTGAATTGAGGAAAGACAACCTGGGTACAGGCACCGACGAACATAATTATTATATCTGTTACGAATACCTCATCACAAAAGGTATTGCAATTCGTGACCAACGCGGATTGAAGCGGATTTGTAACGTGGCCTGCGGACCTACCGACCTTCCTGGTAACGCTCTTATCGAGCAGATACTTTATGCGAGCATTATCAATGCTCCTACAGGTGGCGAGTTGACCGTTACCGAAGCTAACGGGGTTGTTACCGATATGCCGTCACCCTGGATCCTACTGTGTGACGAGTGGTTATATGCGAAAATGGTTGTAGAGGCCAATAACAAGTTAGTAGCGCATTCAAACTTCTCTACCGACAACATCTACAAGACGAGGCTGCCTATGATCGGACCCGATATTATCATCGCACGATGGGATGCTCTTAACAAAATTATCGGTGCCGGCGAAGCTGCTGTGTCGGCCTCAAGTTAATTGAAACTTAACTGCTGTTTCGGTTGAAAGTTAATTAAAAATTTAATCAGGGAGAAATATAATGATTATACCAAGTTTAGGAAAAATGGAAGTCAAAACTGCTTTAACAGCAGGTGCGACAGTTAGTACAAATGTGATTCAGATACCGGCCGTAGACTGGGGCGCTATGACGAATGTATGGTGGTATATTCAGACCACTACCATCGGCAGCGGAAGCGGTACTTTAACTTTTGATTTAGTGATGGGCGACCAGGTTGGATTAGATGGCACGAATGTTTCTGTTGTCAGGACTTATCTATCCGGACAAGATGACATACGTGCTGCAACTGTCGGCAGATTCATCACTACTCTCAACCTGGGTAATACGCTGAAAGAGATGCTTGAAGAAAGCGGATCGGATTATCCGTTTATTGGCCTGATTTCAACTCTTTCGAGTTCTGCAGCTATCTCGATCAACGCTACACTATCGTTCACCCAACCGCATACGATCCCGCATCGAATGGTAACTGATTCACCGATCGACAATTCGATCGATGTTGCTTCGATTGGTTCTGGTGCGTAATCAGTAACGGTGAGTAATTTTTTACAGGGTGTTTGAACCCTTAACGATCTTAATATAAGGAGTAATACATTATGAAAAAGATTTTGATTTTACTAATGCTGTTCATAACAGGAACAGTAAACGCTTTGACCTACGACCAAGCCAATTACGACAAATTCATTCAGGTCGCACTTAGCAGGGGACGAAACGATCCGATACGAAACTTTATCGGAGAAATGGAGTCTATTGCCGCCGGCGGTGAACGAGGGACCGGCACGGATTTCTATGTCGATTCCAACGTATCGAGCGCCGGTGCGGGAACTTCGTGGACGGCAGCGGTGGCTACATTGCAGGAAGGTATTGACCTGTGTACGGCCAACGCTGGCGACTATGTCCATGTTGCTCAAGGACATGCGGAAGATATTAACGCCGCGTCTGCCCTTGATGCTGACTGTGCCGGTATAATGATTGTCGGCCACGGTGAAAACGAGGACCAGCCGACGATTTCCTTCATTACCGATGCAGGTGCCGAGCTTACGATAAGTGCCGCCGATACAACGATCTACAACATACGGTTTCTGAGTAACTACACAGGCGGTCTTACCGCAGGTATTCAGATTACCGCAGATGGTGACGGCGCAAGGTTAATCGGTTGTGAGTTTAGAGAGACATCCGCTGCCAAGGAAATGCTTACGATGATTACCGCTGCTGCTGCCGCGGATGAGTTGGTTATCGCAAGCAACAGGTTTATCGGCATCGCAACCGGAACTGCTACGGGTGTTATCGTTTTCTCCGGAGCATCCGATTACACGCAGATCGTAGACAACTACTTCTATGTAGATGTAAGCGATTATGTCATTGACGCCTCTGCTGCCGCGAGTATCGCTATGGACGTGGGCGGTAATACGATCCACAACCTAGATACCGGTGCGGGTAAGATAATGACGTTCAATGCCACGACCACCGGCAGTTTGTATGCAAACACTTGTTACGGTAACGGTGCGACGTTTGCTATTGTGGGCACTGCGATGTTCGTAGCTCCTGACAATATCGCGGTAAACACCGAAACGCCTTTAAGAAACTATGAGTCTATGTTCGGTCCTTTCACCGGTGCTACCGGTGGAGCGGCAAGTACAAATATCTTTTCCGATATGGTACTTGCGCAGGCCGACCTTGATGCGATCATTGTGGATCTGACGAGTGCGGTAACCCAACCGCCAACGGCTAAGAGCCTGCATGACATTCTACATAAGGACGGTTCGTACACCTTTAATAACGTGACCGATTCGCTGGAAATGATCTCCGATAAAACCGGGGGTTATACAGGTGACGGCGGTACGGACAATAATGACAGCGTGAAATCTGATGTTGACCTGGTGCAAACCGACGTAACATCACTCATTGCGTTGATAGCTGCTATTAACGACACCGGGTATGTGGGAACTTGCACAAACAATGCTACTACGACCGCGGCAATCGTTCCGCTTTTGGCGGGCTTTGGCGATGATTATTTTAATACTGAATGGTCCATAATCTGCATACTTGATTTTGACGGTGCGGGTTCTGCCCCTGAAGGTGAGATAATCGACATCATCGACTATGAATCAGCGACAGGAACATTTACAACCAATATTGCATTTACGGCAGCGATGACTACTGGTGACGGCGTTATGGTTCGGCGTACCGAGGAACTTGAACTTGATATACCGACCGTGCTGGAAAGTGCCGGTACTATTCGTTATGTCGATAGTGGTACATCAGGCGACGGGTCCGGTCTGACGATGGAAAATGCCTATTCAACTATCACGCTTGCCGAAGCCGCTTGTTCTGCCGGCGACGTTGTTTATGTCGCTGACGGACATAATGAGGCCATTGGTAGTACTGTCTTAAACGTGGCGAATACAAAGTTTATCGGTATGGGCGAAGGCGACGGGCGGCCAATTCTTGATTACGACGCCGGTTCAGACGAGATCACTATTAACGCTCCTGGCATTGTGTTTAAGAATTTCCGGCTATTGCCAAGTGCAACCGATATTGTGGCTGCTTTTGTTATTGGTAATAGTGGCGATGGCGTTTTGATTGAGAATGTAGCGTTTATTACCGGTGAAGCTGCTGACGATGAATTTCGTGATTGCGTAAGTGTCGGTACTACGGCGGTTGGTGTAACAGTCAAAAGCTGTACCTATTACAACACAAACGCAACCGCAGCCGATCAGGACACATTTGTTAATCTTGATGCAGCTACCATTGACAGTGCTTCTGTGATAGGATGTACGGTATTCGGTACTTTTGCAGAAGCTCCGATCTGGGCGTTTACTGCTGTGCCTACGAATGTGCTCCTCAAAGACAACACGATAAGTAATACGACATCTGGGCAACTTTGTATTGAGTTTCAAGGTGCTGCAACGGGATATTGGACTGGTAACACTCTTTATAGTAATGATTATGCAACGATGTTCGATCCTGGATCTATGAATGCCGGCGAAAACTGGGGCACAGATGCCATCGATCAGCAACCAATCCGGATCCCACTAAGCGCAGAGACTTCTGATGTTACCGCCGTTGCAGATGGTTCCGACCTTGAGAGACTTGAGTTGTTGCAAAATCTGTCCGATGAGGTTTTGGGTAAACTTGGCATTGATAAGGCCGTAGACAATGTATTTTATGTTGATAGTGTAGCTGCTAACGGCGGAACAGGTATCTCATGGGAGCAATCTGAGAACACTCTGAAAGCAGCAATAGATGATGCAACCGATAATACGGGTGCATATATCTTTGTAGCCTCTAACCACGCTGAAAACATCGGCGCGTCTGTAGCCATTAATTCTCCAGGCATAACGATCATTGGGCTGGGCATAGGCGAATCACGTCCGACCTTGACGTTCAATGCGACAGGTGGGGTTCTGGCTCATACAGTGGCAGATGTAAAATACAAAAACTTTCTTTTCGTATGCTCTACCCAGGACACAACTGTTGCGATCAGTCTTGACGGTAGTTCTGATGGTGCAATACTTGAGGATTGTGAGTTTAGGAATACGACAACAAATGAGTTCATAGACACCGTTACTTTGGCCGGTGCAACTGACAATGTTCGGTTTACCCGCGTTAAGTTTATCAACAACACGGCAGCAGGCGGTAATATCTCGGCGATAAACAGTACTGCCGGCGTTACCAATAACCTGATAATCGAAGATTGTTCCTTCTATGGCGCGTTTACAACCGCGGCTATCGAAAGCGATCAGATCGAAGTTAATTGCACTGTAAGGGGTAATAGAGTCTACAACACTTCGACAGGCGATTATGGGATTAGTTTTTCAACGACCGCTTTGGGTACTATGGAAAACAACTTCGTTTACAGCGATACCTATGCCACGCAGATACTTTCCGGCTCAATGCAAATGTTCGAGAACTATACGACCATTGCTATAGATGAGCCTGGAACACTTTTCCCGGCTGCTTCGAGAACACTAACATCCAAGACCGGTACAGGTCGTATCATCTATGTGGATTCGGGCGCAACCGAAGGTGCTGGTAATACATGGGCCACAGCGTGGAATACCATTGATGCGGCTATGGATTCGACTGTTGCCGACCGAGGCGATACTATCTATGTCGCACAGGGGCATGTTGAGGTTGAAGCTGGTGCAGCAGCTATATTCACTTGTGATGTCGAAGGCGTTTCGATTGTCGGTGTAAGTAATCTTTCTGCTTCCGGTGCTATTGCTGCCGGTGCGGTTACCGGGACCGATAGCCAGATGCCGGTGTTTATCCTGGATAATGCTTCTGCAACCATAAGCGTTACAGCGGCAAATGTTACGATCAAAGGCATACGGATTGAAAGCGATGTTATTGATGCCGCTGCCGGGATTACCGCTTCAGCCGCCGCTGACGGTTTGCGAGTAGAGAATTGTGTACTCCGTGATGGTGCGGCTGCCGAAGAATTAGTGATCGGCATAAGCATCGCCGCAGCTTGTGACAATGTGAGAATTGAGAACAACTATTTCTCAACTGTCCCTGCCGGTGGATGCACAAACGCCATTCTGTTAGTTGGCGCAAGCGATAACAGCGTCATAAAAGGCAACGTAGTTTATGGTACATACTCTACGGGAATGTTGCTGGCTTCTGGTGCTGCATCTGTCAATCTAACCGTGAAGGATAACACGTTTGCCACGGTATCGGCTGCTGTTGGGGTTGCGTTTAACGCTGCCACCACTGGTATCTTTTCTGGTAATTATGTCGGTACCGCCACGACTATAGCGGGTAGTTTAACCGGCGAAAACGCGATGTATTGCTTTGAGAACTACATTACGGGTGCTGCTGCTGCAAGTGGCATAATTGATCCCGCCGTAGATTCTGACTAACTAATGTTTTAACGACTGGGGCGGGCAACCGTCCCGGTCTTTTATTAAGGAGTTTGCTATGAAAAAGTTTATTTTACCATTGATGATGTTGGCGGCCTTCTTCGCACTTGGCGTATCCAGAGGCAGGTATAACCCGGATATGTCCGGTTCTGTAGCGTGGACTCCAGGCAGCGTAACGGATGGCGAAATGGTTTCTCAGGACATTACCGTATCAGGTGCATCTTTAGGCGATTTTGTTGTAGTAAGTTTTTCGCTCGATGTTGAAGATTTGGTTCTGGACGGAAATGTTACATCCGCAAACACCATCACAGCAACCTTAACAAATGACGGTATCAACTCGGGCGTAACGCTTAGTGCGGGTACTGTCTATGCGAAAGTAACCCCCAATTAAGGAACTTTAAAATGAAAAAGACAAACATATTTTTGTTAGCGGTCGTTCTGGTTGCGATATTGTCTATACCGGGCGATGCTAAAAACACCCCTGCGGTTGGTTCCATAGAGGGTACGATCCTCCATTCGATTCAATCTGCCTGGGAAATAGCGGAAACGGAAAACTCAGGTGACTCACAGACAAACGCCCTGGCCAAAACCGAAAGGACAAAGAAAATCGTCGATGCTCTGATTGCTGCCAACGCTGCAACAGAGGCATTAATCTCGACGTATGAACTTCCTTCAAAGTGGAACGGCGTAAGATTTCGAGCTATTGGTATTACCGATGGCGCTACGCTTACGCATCAGATATACTTCGGTAGTTTGGGCGGCGGTGCCGACTGTGAACTTGCTTATGTCGGTCAACTGGCATGGACCATAGGAACGCAGACCTCAATATACGACCAGATAGCTTTTACATCGGGTGGAACGTATGAACCTCAACCGGAAAATATTATCACCGGTAATAACAGCGGTAAAACTGCCGTTGTTGTTTCTAAGACGCTTACAAGCGGAACATGGGCCGGTGGCGATGCTGCCGGGACCATAACTTACAGGTCCGCGTCCGGTGTGTTCACAAGCGGTGAAACGATCAAGATCGTAAACTACTTAGGTGTAACTCAGACTGACGTTCTTACACACGGATCCGGCGATCTGGTCGATTTCGAACTGGCCGATACCCTGGTCGTAACGGCGAAGGCGTGGGGTTCTTCATGGTCAAGAATATCACCAGCAGACGACGATACGAACGCCGAGACAGAAATTGACATAAAAGGCGCTGACTACATGGTTATTGTAACCACAGCCTGCTCGGCGGATGGAAAACTTCTTATCAAAGGGTACTAAAATGCCTACGGAAACAGCTATATGCAATTTGGCAGGCGGTAAAATCGGCGGGTTTGGCGACAGTGATATCGGAACCGCCTTTATCGGAAGCATTAACGATCCCAACAAAGTGGCCTCATGGTGTAAGCTTAATTTCCCCAGGGTAAGGCGCAGAACTATCAAGGACCTGGCTACCAGAAAAGCACCCTTTGTATCCACCAGAAAGTTTTTAGATATGGGAACCGCGGTTGACGAAGATGATCTACCTGAGATCGGCCAATATAAGTATGCCTTCAATCTGCCCGGTGATTACCTTGAGATGGTTCGGCAGTTTAACGAAAACTATATGTCGTCCAGATCGTCTAACGGTAATCAGGTTCGACCGACGCCTATCGAATATAAGTATGAAGTTATCGCCAACAAAAGAGGTAACGGCAAGATACTTTTAACGGATACTTTATCCAACCTCGCCAATGACAGTGCTTTTATAGAGTACGTTATCGACACAAAAAATACCGGTGGGTGGACGGAAGAATTTATCGAATGTGTTGCAACCCTGCTTGCAAGCGGTGTATGTCCCGTTGCCGGCAAGGATATGGAAACGTCCGATGCGTTGTTAGCAAAATATCTCGAAGTATGTATCCCTAACGCTATGGCTGCAAACCAGACAGAGTTTAATAATACGGTCCATAGCGTAAAGAGATATGACGGTCGTAGCGGAACCATATCAATACGTGGCTCCGTCAATCTTGGAACTTATGTGGACGCACAGGGTAATCGCAGATCAATTTAAGGAACGGACAAATGAAAAAACTCATCATATTACTATTATTGTTAGTCGCTCCGCTGCAAGCAGATGTTTCGGACGGCGCGACCATCAGGCAATCTTTCACCTGTAACGGATCGACCACAACATTTACGTTTACGTTCGAATGTAATTCCAGCGATGATGTATTGGTTTACGACCATATTATCGCAACCGGTGTCGAAGATCCACTCACGGAGGATACCGACTACACAATCGCGCCTACAGGCAGCGATTATCTCAATGGCGGGGTTGTTACGATCAGTCCCGCTTTTGAGTCCACGTCCAGGGTAGTAATTGTCCGCAGGATAAAACAGAGCCAGGAACTCTCATCGGGTGCTGTAAGCCATATAACTATTATCGCTGCTTTAGACAAGCTCACCCGGCAGATACAGGACGCAGAGGACAGGAAGGACCGGTCCTGGCACCTACAGGAAAGCGACGGCAGTTTTGATATGGTGATCCCCGGACTTGCTCTCAGGGCAGAGACATACCCTTATTTTGGTGACGATGGCGCTTTGACTTATGTTGTCGGAGTAACACCCGATGATGTTGCAGTGAGTTCTTTCATGGAAACCGTGCTTGACGATGCGACTGCTGTTGCTGCAATGGCTACGCTGCAAGGGATACCTGTTATAAACGTAAAGAACTCTGCCTATGGCGCCGCCGGCGACGGTGACGGAGCTGGTGGAGGGACCGACGATACCGCCGCGATAACATTGGCGATCGCTGCCGCAAGCGGAAAGATATTGTATCTTCCTGATGGAACATACAATCACACAGGTTTAACCTTGAACCAAAAGTGTCATTTCTTAATGGCACCTGGAGCAAAACTATTCTTGCTTGCATCAAGCGATGCAGTAAGTATCACCGCCAGCGTCACCGGTACGATTATTGAGGGTGGCACGATAGATGGCAATAGGGATAATCAATCAGACACACAGGCATCGACTGGTATAAACATAACAGCCGATGGCATTACGGTAAGAGGCGTTATAGTTGACGACTGCGACGGCATGGGCATAAGAGGTACAACTGTAAGCGATTTTACAGTTGAAAATTGTACTGTTACCGATACAAGATTTTCTGGTATTTACGTTCAAAGCTCGTCGGCTGCGTTAGACAACATCTTGATACACAATAACACAGTAGATAGAACTGGCAAAACTACATCGCTTTCAAGCATCATTGTATTAGGCTTTGACGCTACTACTATTGTAACAAATGTTAGAATAACAGACAATAATATAAACGAAACAAAAGCGGCGACGCCTGTGAATGTTGCGTGTATATCAGGTAAATACCTTGCGGATGTAGTGGTCGCCGACAATACATGTACAGGTGGGTATATAGGTTTAAGCATAGATACTTCAACAAGAGTGGCACAAACAGGCAATACCATAAACCAGGCCAACTACATCGGCATAGAGTTCGCAGGATTGAATGGGAGTACCGCCAATGGCAATACAATTAACGGAGGTTCTGCCTATACCGCAAGAGGGATTGCGGCTACAGGGTCGGGTTCAGATCAAACACGAAATGTTATCATGGGCAATACGATAACAGGTATCAAGGAACAATCTATAATCTTGTTGGAGGACCCCGATTACATATCTATTATCGGAAACACGATTGAACATTCTCCTACCTCTGACATCGATGCTGCTATAAGTTTAAGCACAGCAGATTATTATGTTGTCTCTGATAACATAATCAAAGGCGATGGTTCTGCCAATACGGGCATACTGCTACTAAACACAGGGCCGGGAACCGTAACCGGTAATACGATAACCAATCTTGACACGCGAGCAATAGCTTTGTCGTTCACAGATGGAAACGTCCATGATAACTTTACTATCACAGGTAACACGTTTGAAAATACAGTCGTAGGTTTTACACGTACTACAGACGATGGTTCTACGTTTGGCGATAATGTGATCATCGGCAACAATTCCGGGGCCACATTTGTAATGAATATGACAGGGCATGTAATTGTCCAGCTTTCATCGGCAAACATTCTGGCACTTAACGGAACACCGATAGAACTCGTACCTGCACAGGGTGCCGATACGCTTGTCGAATTTATAAGTGCGATCCTCATTATGGACAGCACGGCAACGGCGTATGACGGAGTAGCTGCTGGTGAGGACTTAGTAATCGAATACGAAGATGGCGATGATGTATCACAGGAAATAGAGACAACAGGCTTTATTGACCAGACAACCGACGAAATCAGACGGGTAACAGCTTTAGCTACCAGCGATCCATCCACTGATGACCTTACCGATAACAAGAACGATGCCTTAGAATTATTCCTGAAATCAGACGAGATCGCAACAGGTACCGGGACAATGACCGTAAAAGTAACTTATACCGTGCACACATTAGGACTGTAATGCTCAAGAAACTTATACTCTTAATACTAACATCGGCAGCCCTTGGGTTTACAGTGCCGATTGACAACTTCAATGGCGGGCAGGGTTCCACGTTCCTGGAAGCACGATGGGCAAGTTTTGAGAAATATTCATCCATGAGCCGGACGCTTGAGAACATGCTCGTAACCGTCCAGGGTCCGGTGCTTAAAAGACCTGGCACAAAATATATTGCAACCGCCAAAACAGGATCTCCAAGGCTGATCCCTTTTGAGTATTCGACAGACGATGCGTATGTTATCGAAACAGGCGATGAGTATTTGAGATTCTTTCGCGATGGCGGACAGATTCTCAGCAGCGGGAGTGCTTACGAAATATCTACCACCTACGAGGCGGACGATCTTGACGGCATCCAATATGCTCAGACAGACAATTCGATGTATCTTGTCGATGGAACGAACAAACCGCAGGTCCTCACCAGGACAGGACACACATCATGGACGATCGCCGACGTTGATCATACTAACGGGCCTTTCCTCCGAGAGAACGAAACTGCTACTACTATAACACCATCCGGAACAAGCGGCTCGATCACACTGACAGCAAGTGCAAGTATTTTTCAAAGCACCACAGGTGCGAGTCACGTAGGTTCTTTATGGTCGATCAATCAGGTGCGGGATAACTCTACTATCACAGGTAGTTTTTCAGCAAACGGAACATCGCTTTCAACCCCGTCATTTACAGGTAGTTATAGTTTTGAAACATCCGGTAACACGGGGGGGACTATCACGCTTCAAAGAAGCACCAACAACGGTATTTCATGGCGGGCAGCGTTGGCCGCTTTAACCAATACGGATTTTGATAATACTGCTGAAACAGAGGATGATGTTGCTGTTTACCGCGTTGTGATGAGCGGATATGCCAGCGGAACTCCTACATATACATTCACGATCACAGACGATACCAACAAGGGCGTTGTAGAGATCACCGCGGTCGCAAGCGCAACATCAGCGACCGCAACAGTTATAACCGCTCTGATAAGCACCAGCGCCACAACCGCCTGGCGGGAAGGGTACTGGTCAGATTACAGGGGGTGGCCGGCCACCGTAGCGTTTCATCAGCAAAGGCTTGTATATGGCGGATCCGAAACTTATCCTCAAACCCTTTGGTTTGGTAAACAGGATCCCGACGACTATGCGAATTTCCTCGAAGGCACTTTGGACACTTCTGCTTTCACCGCACCTTTACCCGGCCAGAACCCTATACGATGGATGTTATCACAGGACTATCTTCTGATAGGAACATCCGGCAGTATAGGTAAATATGGAACACAGGGAGCTGGGATAACCCCTACGTCACCTAATTATCAGGAGCAAACGAGATATGGTTCAGATTCTCTCAGGGCGGTTCTAGGTGGTGATTCGGTTATTTACATCGAAAGAGGCGCAAGGAAAGCAAGGGAATTTGGGTACAGTCTGCAATATGATAAGTATCTATCTCCGGACCTGTCAATATTGTCGCCGGAGATCACCGAGAGCGGGATCACTGATATTGCTTTTCAGCTTCGGCCACAGCCTATTTTATGGTGTGTCCTGGCTAACGGTGATATGGCAACACTTACATACCAAAGGGACCAATCCGTTACAGCCTGGACAAAACAGATAACAGACGGTGATTTTGAAAGTGTTGCAGTAATATCAGGTGACGATGAAGATGAGGTTTGGGTATCTGTCAAGAGGACCATTGAGGGAACCGCATACCGATATATAGAACAATTCCAGCCCCACGACTGGGGATCCGATCAGGAGGATGCCTGGTTTGTCGATAGTGGGCTTGGCTATGATAGCAGTGCTACCGCATCATTTTCCGGGCTTGACCATTTAGAGGGTGAATCTGTCGTTGTATGGGCGGATGGGATCGTACAGGAAAGCGAGACTGTATCAAGCGGAGCGATAACTATTGACGTGGCTTCGGCAAGGGTGATAACCGGGCTGCCCTTTACCGCAAAACTCGAAACGTTTCCGATCAGGATCGATCCGCAGGATATGGCGATGAATAAGAAAATCAAACGCCTATGGGTGGACTTCTATAAGACCGGGGACCTCAAATTTGGCAACGGTGCGGGTAGTGATCTTACCGAGGTGCATTTTATAGAGAACCCCAGTACCGAAGCTTATCAGAAACTATACACAAGCACCCAGAAATTAAAATCCTTTGTTTTTATGTACGGGCCGATGAAAAAACAAACGATCTATTTTGAAAGCAGCAAACCGGTACCTTTGGGGATACGCGCTATAGTACCGGAAATGGAGATTCGACGATGAGCTATGGGCCTGAATTGATATTAGATTTATTTGACTGTGATATTGCCACTTTCAACAGAAAAAGCCTGAGAGATTTTGGTAAAGCAATTTGCAAGGAAATAGGAATGACTCCGCACAAATTCAGATCAGAACCATGGGATGATGATGGAGTTGCCCCAGAGGAATGTCAGGTTGAGCCGGACAAAAAGGGCTATACCGCGATCCAATTTCTAATGGAGAGTTCGATTTTAATTCACACCTTAGAGTTGAAGAAACTAGCACTGATCAATATTTTCAGTTGTAAAGAATTTGACTGTGCTAAAGCCGCATCCTTTACAAAGGAATGGTTTGGAGCCCAAAAAATAACAACAAAATTTCATACGAGAGGATAATATGAACACAGTTATGATAATACCGACAGGACTTGGATGTAAGATAGGCGGACATGCTGGCGATGCTACACCTGCGGCCAAGTTGTTAAGTTCCATATCTGGCAAACTTATTCTGCATCCAAACGTGGTCAACGCTTCGGACATAAACGAAATGCCGCCTAATTCGTTGTATGTTGAAGGCAGCATTCTCGATAAATTTTTAGAGGGTTCGATTGAACTAAAAGAAGTTTACAAAAACAAAATACTTGTTGCAGTTAATTCACCTGTACAGTCTGAAACCATCAATGCTGTTTCAGCAGCGAGGGCGACGATAGGTGCCGAAATAGAAATCATTGAGCTTAAAACTCCGTTAAGAATGGTAGGGAATTTAAAGAATGGAATTGCTACAGGTGATGTAATGGGATGGGAAGAACTTGTCGAGCAAGTTTGGAAACATGAATTTGACGCTCTTGCGATAGCATCGGTAATTAAAGTAGACGACGGTATTTCGGTAAAGTATTTCAAGAGTGGTGGTGTTAATCCTTGGGGTGGGGTAGAAGCAAAAGCATCGAAATTGATAGCATCTAAACTTAATATGCCTGTAGCTCATGCACCAATAGAGGGATCGAGCAAGGAAGTACAGGATGCGATTTATTATAGTGTAGTTAATCCAGCCATGGCCGCCGAAGCGATAAGTAATTGTTTTTTGCATTGCGTACTCAAAGGATTACATAAAGCACCACGAATCGGTAAAGGTCTATCTGTTGGTGATATTGATGTGATGGTATCGCCTTACGGGTGTTGGGGGCGACCTCATTATGCTTGTGATGAAGCAGGTATTCCGATAATCATGGTCAAAGAAAATACTTGCGTATTGAATGAAGTACCGCAAGGCGATGTAATTGAAGTAGATAATTACTTGGAAGCGGCAGGAGTTATATCTGCGATGAAAGCTGGTATCACATTAGAATCTGTAAGACGGCCGTTACCAGAAACAGAGGTTATAAAATGACAGAAGAATTAGCATTAATAATGATGACCGCCGGTGTTGGTCTGGATGTTGGAGGGGAAATAGAGCAAGGCCGTCAAACGATGGCGATCGCCGAACAACGTGCGCAAGTCGATCTTGAGAACGCAGCGGCGGTCGATAAGGCTACGGACGAACAGGCAAAAATCCTTGAGGAAAAAAGGATCCGGACCGTCGCTACTTCTAAAAGCGATATTGCAGCCGGTGGTATCAAGCTTGGCGAAGGACTGGACCTGGTGATCGAGGCTGAAATAAACGATACATTCTGGAAAGAGAAGAAGTTTGGCACAGAAGCCGGACGCAGCGAGGCAGCATTTTTCCGGTCGAGAGCGGGCGTTGAAAGAGCGGTCGGCAAAGCTGCCCAGAAAAGGTCCGTATGGAGTGCTATCGGCAAAGGTGCTATAGGGTTCGGCAGTATCGCTATGATGGGTGTCGAGGCCGGTCTATTCGAGAGTCCTTTTAGTGGTCTTAAAAAGGGAGTGGGCGATGTCGCCGGTACTGTCAAAAAAACTGCTACTATAGCAAAAAGAACGGTCGGACAGTTTGAATTCACCAAACCAGTAAGAGCAACGAAAAGCTTTCTCGGCGGTGCGGGAAGATTAAATCAAGGGCCGAAAACATTATTCGATTTTAACACCGGTACGCCTGGAGGTACTTTCGCGTGAAAAGGATCTTCATTTTCTTTTTAATAGTAATCACAGCTTCCGTCAGCGGTAATGCCGAGTTTGTCGATGGAGGGATAAGGGTTTATACGCCAGATGGTGCTACTCAAGTAGTGTTCTTGTCCGGCGAAGGACTTGGTACATTTGAAAATCTCAAAGATAATTCACTCGATGTCAGTACGGGTGTTTATACGACTTCTGGCAAGATACTCACGACAACTGCGCCAGTAACAGGTACGCTTGGATTCTGGACACGAACAACCGGAACTCTAACAACCGCAACCGCTGGCGATGACATCGAAACTACAGGTACGCTTACTGCAACAACGATAGGTGCATATCAAGCTGTCGGAGCCATTGACTTCAACAGCCAGAATTTAACCAATGTGAAAATCGTCAGCGATTTTGCATGGGAAGGTACAGTTCCTGAATTATTTGCAAATGCTAGTACTCACATCGTTATACTTGGGTCTGAAACGTGGAATTTTTCACAATCCACATCAGTTCCGATATTTGGGATAAGCTCGGCTGGCGTAACTAGCGTTCCAATTTTCCAAGCTACTGCGGGATTGAAAATGCCACAGGGAGAGTTCATAGGCACTACTACAGATCTTAATCTTATGCAGCTTATTGATGACTTGGTCACGTTTAACGGTAGCTTACGATCAGGTCATATTGGGATTGGGACTGCGCCAAGGACAAATGCAGGATTTGTTTATAGTGAAATAGTTACCGATACGATAACAGCTTTAGAAGGATTTCCGATATTAAACGCTGATGTAGCTAGTGCGGATATTGTTTCAGGAGCTAATTTCTCAGCCGAAATAAGAACACTGGTTGGAACGGGTGGTACACCAGCCGGAAACGATCAGGCAAAGCTAGCCGGTACTGTATCAGGGCTGAGGATAAGTAGTTGGTACAATGGCACGATTGACAAAATGGTTTATTTTGATGGCGTAAATCTTGGAATAGGAGTATTTAGTAATGTAACCGAACTTTGTGGGCTTAGAATACCCGCAGCGGCAAAAGCTGTATCAGGAACATTACTTACAGCGTATGGAGTGAAACTGGGTGACCAAAGTGCAGCTACTACGCAAGGATGGGCGATATTCTCAGAGGGTGGGGTATCATCATTTAAAGATGGCATCCGCATAGGCGATAACACCGCACCGGGTGATAAATTTGAAGTTGTTGGTGTATCACAGCTTGGCGATGGTGGGACAACGAATTATACACAGTTTGCATCTAGTGGTTTGCTGACAATGGCAGGTACGGCAAGGGTGTTAAGAAGCGTGGACTTTGAGCCGGATGCAGTAAAAAAAGGAGGGGTAGGGCCGACAGACAGTACGGAAGATGGTTTTCCGATGCATGATTATCAAGCAGCTAATGATGAAAGTGTACATATTCATTGGGAAATTCCCCATTGGTACGCATCTGGGGGGGAGGTACATTTACACGTAGAGTTTTTCGTCGATACCGCACCCGGAGGGGCGGCGAATGTAACGTGGGGGATCGAGTACAAGAAGCAAAGTATTGGTGACAATTTCGGTTTTACGGGAACGACAACGATTATTACTAATACGGCATTGACAACCGGAACTCCGGCTAACGACCAAAAAATACATAGTAGTGCCGAGATACATTTAGTTACAACGGGTTTCGAGCCAATGGATGTTATTTTAATAAGAATTTTCCGCGACGCCAATGCTTCCGAAACGGATGCAACCGATAACTTTGGTAGCGATGCAAGGGTGTTTAATTACCATCTTATGGCTCTGAGCGATAAACAGGGACAAGGAACTTAATAAGGATATATGATGGCAGTTGATATAAAATTACCAGAACGATCAGCGACAGGCTCTACAAGAGGCAGCAGGGCAAAGCCGAGCTTCGAGCAGATCACCGGCGGTGGATTTCAGACAGTCGGCGATGTTGCGATCAAGTTCTTTGGTCCTCTTTTTTCAAATCTTGTAAAGTCAAGGTCAGTTAACGAGGTAGCGCAGTTTAAAAGTAATGTCAACACTACTTTAAAGGAGTGGGATTCATACATAGAAACTCATCCAGGCGAGGACTTCGGAGAGCTTGAGAAAAAACGTAATCAAATGATGACAGCTATCAAAGGCGCCAGTGCAGGAGCCACCACAAAAAGTGCCAGGGACGCCATAGACCTTTGGTACACTGAGGAAGAAGAATTACTCGCTGCAAAATCACAGGCCACTTTAGAACGGATCGGAACGAAACAGGAGCGTGTTTCTTACGAACTCCAACGAAAGGGCTTTGTGAATAGCTTCGATCGAGAAGGGCTTACAAAACTCACTGGTAAGATGGTGGATGCAGGGCTGCTCAATAAAGAAGTGGCTGCCTTCCAGATGAAAAACGATCTTGCTATTATTGACAAGGCGGAAAAGAAAGTTCAGCTTGAGCAATTAACCAGGGGTGTCGAACAACAGGCGTTTGCCATCGCCGCCGAGCAAGGATATCCAGCCGCCGAAGCATGGCTGCGAAAACCGGAAACCACAGAGAGCCTTATCGACTCAGGTGTAGACCGTAAGGATATACGGAGTTTGTTGAATGATATAGAGGAAAGAACTGCAACGGAAATTAACAAATTAAGGGAAGTGGAGCAAAAGGCAACCGTCGAGCTCAATACGGAGACACGAAAAACGGCATCGGAGTTGCTTAGAGATAACAAACTCACAGTGGAATGGGTGACGGAGAACAGAGATAATATGACGGGCAGCGATTTTGAAAGATATAATTTCGCACTGCGGTCCATCGCGGAGGCAGAGAAAACTTTTCAAAGGCATCTTGCCGAAATAGAGGATCCATTCAACAGGGAAATATTAGGTAAGCTGGAAGCGGCCACTACACCCGAGCAACTCGACGCCCTGCAAACGACCGTTGATGATTATGTAAGTAAGGAAGTTAAAAACCTAAACGTCAAGGAGGCCCAGCAATGGACCAACGAGATCGACAAAAAACGAGACGAGCTTGTATTAACAAGAGCCGAGGGATTCCCCGCATGGTCAGCACTCATGGATGATGTGAATAGAGTCCGGGCAGGTGAATTAACTGTTGACCTGTTACGCCTTAAAGTAGATCAAGCCGTGACACCAATGCCAGGCGAAACAGCATTGATAACGGAGGGTCAAGGGGCAAGTATTATTAGATTGCTTAACGGTATAGAGCAAGACCCTGAATTAAAAACATCCCCAGCACTAACCAGGGCACACGCAGCTTTCGGTAGACTTCGAACACTGCAAATTGGGTTAATAGAAGAACGCAGACAAGTTCAAGTACGTGCAGGGCAGGAAGGGTTAGAACTGCCCGTTACGAAAAAAGGCGAATTTCAGTTAAGACAACGACAAACAACAGCCGTCGAAATATCAATTACAAGAATGCAAAACAAACTGGAAGCCTACGCCGAAACTGTGGCCAAAGAAAAGAACGCCGCAGACCTAATTAGCACGAAATACCAAGAACTCACACGGCCAGTCATAGAGGAAGTTACACTTGATCTAATCCAGAGAGCAGGCGGTAAGTTTGGATTTTTGCCTGGAATCAGGACTCAACCTGAAATACTTGTAGAGGGTAAAGTTAAGAGTCTTGAGGAACAACCTGAATTTGAGACAATGACCGATGAAGAAAAAGAACAAGCTCGAAAAGCGTTCGACAAAGGATTTACTGTCGATGATGTTATAGATCTTGTGACAAGGGGGAAATCTATACAGGAGGCGGTGGGCAAAACGCTTGCCGTCAGAGGCGGCGAAGGCTCAACTTTAACGGAAGATGAACAAAAACGACGGGAAGAACTACGCAGGAAAGCAGGTTTACAATAATGGCCTTGACAGCCACTGAACAACTCGAACTCGAGGCACTAGATGAAAAAGCGGCCGGGTTGACCGAAGCGGAGGCCAGAGAGTTACAGGAATTGGATACAAAAGGCGGGTTTGAATTCACAGAGGTTATAGGCAGAACACCGACTGGCGTCAACAATCCGCAGGATACAGGACAAAGTCTTTTGGAAGAGTTCATCGTTTCTGATAAATCAATATCAGAACTATTCCCGGAAGAACAGGCAGCGTTTGCAACCAGTATCCTCGACTCGATCGAGAACCCGGCCGACCTGGAAGCTAAAGAAATCAATACCCTTTATATGGCGAATCTGTTTGATATCCCGATAGACCAGGCGTTTTTGTTTCACGACTCACTGGCAGAGGCCATGCTGAACAAAAGAAATGTTCCGGCGATCGAAATGCTTAATGAGATAAAAAAGCAAGAGATCCACAGAAAAACCATAAAAGAAACACTGGCTGATGCGTACAGGTCAGCGGGTGTAAACATGGTTAAATCACTGGGCGGCACGATCCAACTGGGAGGCGAAGTGTCGGAGAAAGCAACCGAGAAAATTTTCCCCTTCGATATACCGGATGCATTCAACATGAACGCCAAACTTGCAGAGTGGGGCCGTATTATGAGCGAGGCTTCGGACCTCTATGTCCAGGAGCACCCGGAAGAACAAAGCCAGATCATGCCGGGCAGGGGGTTTTTCGGGACGGCCAAACAGCATTTACAAAGGCCGGAAACCATACTGCAGGGAGCCGTCGAGGCGGTACCCATGCTGCTGGAGGCGGGTTTGGGACATATAACGGGCACAGCATACGCGAGATATGTCGGATGGGGTGCAAAGCTGCTGCCATGGTTTGGGCGGGTCCAGGGAATAGCAGCTCCGATAATCGGGCAAACCTACACAGACACGCGGAAAAGAGGGACACCTATTGAGCTCGCGTTACCACAGGCGATACTGACTGGCGAGATCGAGGGGATCATCGAGGAGTGGACGCTGGGCCGGAAAGTTAAGGTTTTTAAGGGTGCTGCAGGGCTTACCGCACGCAAAGGGATCGGCCAGGCGGGAGCCCGGATAATACTCGGGGGATTCAAAGGCGGAGCCCGAGGAACCGCAGAGGAGGGTTTGCAGCAGATAAACAGTAACTTCTGGAACATGATATTTGCCGATCCTGATCAGAAAGTATTCGAAAACGTTGGCGAATCGGCTGCATCAGGCGGGTTTGTAGAGTTATTCATGACAGGCAGTGCGGCCACCGCCGGCAGGACGGCCAGAGGGTTTACCAGCGTATTAACCATAGGCGAAAAGGTAAAACGGGCAGAACAGGTCCGTAATATGATGAACGATGTTGATCTGACGGCCAAAGAACATGCCGAGATCAACCAGGAAATCGATTCGGTTATCAAAAACGTTCAGGAGGGCAGGGAACCCGGTGTCTCTGCGGAGGCTGCAGCAAAGCAAGCAGCTCCGGGGGTTGAAGGGGTACCACCTGTCACGGGCTTAGAAGCGAAGCCAGAGCCTAAAGACGTGGATACAAAAGAGTTGGTAGCTAGTTTAACACCAGAACAAACATTCGGAGAATTTGACGAAGATCCCCTAACTGGTAAAGAGATATTCATAACTGGAACACAAGAGGAAAAACAAGCAATAGTTGATGAGGTTAGAAAAAACGAGGGTGAAAAAGCTGCCGAATTAGTTGGCGATTTACTCGACAAAGGCATAAACACTATCGACACACATGCCGACGGAAAAACCATAACAGTACAAATTGAGGCATCCGAAGATGTTCCCGAAAGCAAACAGAACCTTGAAATACTTAGAAAGGCCGGTGTTCTGTGGCAACCTCGCAAGGGGATGACATTCATAGTAGTACCTCAACCCCCCACAGCGAAGCCAGAGGGTGTAGGTGGGTTGGCAGAATTAACAGACATTCAGATCGAGGAACTTCAAGCGGCCATACCTGACCTTACTGCCGCCCAGAGGGCAGCGATCAAAGAGCAGCGAGAACAAGCGAGGGCACGGGTTGAAGAGGGTGAAAAAGCACCCGAATTCAATAAAGTCGCGTTTCATGGCACTATAGAGAGTTTTACAGATTTCCAAAGCGGTAAAGACAAAGGCGATATTGGGGTACATTTTGGTACGAAGGCACAGGCCGAAGCTCAACTGGCGGGGAAAGGGTTCGATATAACCAAAGATGACCCTGGTCCTCATATTCAAAAAGTCAGCTTCTCACTTGAAAATCCACTCAGAACGGCAAATGCCGAACGGTGGGATAATGCTGCAGAAATTAAAAAGGTTGTCGAAGAGGCCGGAGTCAATATCAAAACTGAAATTCCAGAGGGGACCATATCAGCTATTGAAAACGATAACCTTATCAATAGTATAAGAGACGAGATCAAGGCGGCGGGGTTTGATGGGATAATTTATAAAGGTATTGGCAAGAAAGATGTCTTTATTGTTTTTGACCCCCAGCAGATTCAGACGCAACGCCAAAGAGAGGCCGCAGAATTCGAGAAAAAAGTAAAGGCAGAAAAGGTCGAGCCCAGAGACTTGACCCCCCAAGCGACCGTGAGAAAAGAATTGAAGAAAAATAATGAAGTAATTAATCTAACTCGCAAATCCCAGAACGAAGTGGCCCAATTAAACAAAGAAATTGAACGCACAGAAAAACTCATCCAGGAAAACAAAGAACTAAAACCACAGGCCCAATTAACCCCGGAAGCCGAACATGCTATTATTAAAAATATAGAGAGGATGAAAGCCGAGGCCGAGACAATAACAAAGCAGGCCTTATCGGACTTGAGAGAACGTATTGAAGCGATGGTCGAACTAAAGGGTATAAGTAAAAAAGCGTTCGGGGAACTGGCGTTAAAACACACAAGTTTCAGGAAGTTGACAGGTAAGGTCGTAGAGAAAAAAATAAACTCCGAGCAACTAATAAACCTCCTGGAAGCATTTGAAAAAGTAAGGCCAGCCAGAATAGGACACAAAGTTGTTTTGACCCAAAAGACAGAGGACCAGATAGCGTCATTGAAAAAGAGCCTGATCGAGGCCGACAGGATGACCGATAAGGAATTTCAACGCATACTCAAATTGGCAACGGATAAGGGTTTCGGTCAGAAAACAAAACGAGAACCAAGGGAGGCAAGATTTATAAACGCTCAAAACTTCATCACACAGGAGGAGGCACGCGACCTTTTGGACAGGATGCACGATTCCGCACAGGTTCTAAGGGTCACACAGCCGCGGAAGCTGGCCGTTGAAAAGGATCCGGAGATATTAGCAGAGTTTGAAAAAGTACAGAAGCAACCGGCATCGATCGGGGATCCATCCTCCAAGACGATCAGTACCCGAATTATTAATGCTGTTAACGGGACGGACTTCTTTGACCGGTTGTACAGTATGAGATTTTACGCGCAACGGCTGGGCGATAAAGTCGGGGAACCTGCGATATATGAATTGTACGATTCGCTTAGACGTACAGCTCAAGGGCTTACCAGGGAAAGGGGGCTGACGTTTGAATTTTTATCGACCCTGCCGGACTTCGATAAGATCGCAGCGGACGAAGAGGCACTGCAGCGGATAAGCGATGCGATATCTTCTAAGTCGAACCTTGTCAACAAGCCGCAGTTCCCGGAGGATATAACCGAAAGCGAGTTAAGGCTTGTTAAAGAGATCGAGAACATATTTAAGGTGTATGAATTCCACGCCAGAGTAGGTAAGTTCTTCGAGCACCTTGACGACATTACGAAGATGCCGCAATATATTAAGTTCAAAGACGGCATCGACAAGGCCCTGGATATCTACAACTCGAAGGGCATCGACGCATTGTTCAGTTATATCGAGACGCAGGAATGGGGCATCGTTCAGGCTGGCTATGAACCGATGCGATCGGTTATACGAAAAATATCCACTCATCAGATGCCCGACATAGCAGTTGGAAAAAGTCGCATTAAAGTCCGCGGGATCGAATACGCAAAACAGGACCGAAACATTTTAATGAGACTGCAATCATACATGCGGGACATGGACATGATTGCGTTCGTCCAGCCGAAAATGAAAGCGTGGGTCAGGGTGATCGACGAGAACATACAGGGTTATGAGAATGAAGATAAAATACGCAGTGTCATCACTACGTATTTTAACAACCTGAAAAAGTCGAACGTCGAGGATGGTTTGGTAGAGGAAGTGATGATGCGGGTATACTCCCAGGCAATCACCACAAGAGTATTGGCCGATCCAATAAAGCCAGCACGAAACCTGTTGCAGAATGCAGCATTCAGCGAGGACCGAAGGGACTTGATCAATCCCAACAATAAGCAATTAACAGAGGATGACCTTGAATACCTTGAAACATTCGTTCAACAGGATCGAGTTATGATGAGCGACTGGGCGTTTGCAGGGTTGGATCCTATGAATCTCCCATTGATAGGCAAGCACAGATTGGGACTCGGCATACTAACAAAGTCAGTACAGAGACACACGCTGTACCCTGCTTCGGATAGATTAAACCGTCGCTGGTCATTTTGGGCAAAAATAAACCGTGTACGGAATGCGTTTGCGAAAGATCAACCTTTGGCCGAGAAAATGATAGAAGCCAGATTCAGCGACATGCAGCGAAGCGAACAGGAACTTGCGTTGGAGATGCTCGCCACAGAGGGCGTCGATGTTATGGCTAGATATATCGCACAGGTTCACACAGACAATACGCATTTCCTGTATGCCAGAGAGGACAGGTCACCTGCAGAGCAAACGCGACAGGGAAAACTTATATTAAATCTGGCACTTTTCAGGAGGGCGGCACTGGAAAAAATGGTTCTGCAAATGCAAAAAGCCACGCAACAAGGGAGCTTTAAAAGCAGACGTAGAGCTGCTCTGAACATTGCCGGGCTTATTGTAATGAGTTCAGTCGTTGGCATTATATGGCGGAAATTTACCGGTAAGGAAAATAACCCTTATGACTTTATAGATTTCCTGCAGCAAAATGCAGGCGGGCTTGAACTGGCATCGATCCAGAAAATAGAGGATGTTCATAATTTAATGCTCGAAGCCGTTGCGAAAGGTGATAAAAAAGCATTGGCGGCTCTACCGAAAGCTATCACGTCCTCAGCAGATTATTTTATCCCATTTTATGATATAGGCACCAGGGCGATCGAGGCTACTCTTGATGAGACAAATCTCGATGTTCAGGCATTAAATTCAATAAGAGAAATGATAGACAAAGAATACCGGTCACGTAAGCGAAAAGTCATTGACAGATCGCTGGTCGAGAAATTTCAGTTTACGTTCGGCGGGCCCGGCGTGGATAGAAAAAAGGATAAAGAATAAAACGAGAATCAGTTATCAAAAGAATTTAGGAGCTCGACTAATGAACTCGGAAGAAAGCGACAAAATGCTCTGTGAAATTCATGGTGATGTCAAAGTTATTCTGAAAACACAAGAGAACCACGGAAAAACTTTGTATGGCGACGATGGTACCGGAGGGATCGTTAGAGCTGTCGCCCTGCAGGGAGAACGTCAGGACCAATGTCCCGCACGCAAGGCCGCGACGATCGAAGGAAAGCGTTTAAATATCTCAACAATTTTGGTATCGGTTGCGATACTTACAGTGATCATTAATGTCAGTTTGTTCGTGATAAAAATCATAAAAGGCTAGCTCATCACTGTTCCATATTTGCCTTAAGGGTCCCCGGCGAGGGGCCCTTTTTTTCCAACATAAAGGATATTGTGCAGAAACGTCGCTACGATCATAATTAACAAAAAATCAAAAGGCAATCTGAATCGAATCCTTGTGAAAAATAAGGCAATTATACACTTTAAGAACCAAAAGAGAGAAAGATTATGGCTTAAGTACTTTGGTATGCCGTAATTGTGTAGTTAAGAACCCCCTGCACTTTTGGCATAGTTTTTTATCAGGTGCACCGAGTATAAGGTCATATTTGTACTGGTGGTACATTAAACAGGATCTTGTTTTGCAGCAGGCCAGGCCTCGGTTGTGGTATTCTTCATGCAGCAACAGATTAGAAAGTCGATTGTTCATCCGACGATCATGTACCCACTCAAGGTCCACGTATATCCGTTCCCCGTCTGCCCAGGGATTGCCGCGAACGCTGTACCATCGAACCTCTGATCGGATCCCGATATCCCGGGCTATTGCATCGGCCTGGTCAACAGTGTATTGACGGCTGCAGCCGTTCATCAGCCATATTACCAGAATGACTATTATCATCGCTATTAGAATTGTGATCCCTCTTTTTCCGTAGTCCATTTTTATTTCCTTTAGATTGTGTTGGGGGTGGAACTTCTGTAGGAACTCTAACATTGCACCACCCTTTTTTAAATCACTTTTGTCTTTTATTCATAATTTGATCTCTTTTTTAGTTATTCAAGGAATTTTCCCTGTCAAAATCAGGAATTTCCTCTGTTAAAATCAGGAAAAAGCTTGTATTTTTTTAAACGAGAATCAGTATAATCCGTACATGCCATTCAAAAAAACCGAAATATTTGTATGGCAACGGAGTGCAACATTCAACAGATTTGCGTTATTTGTCGCCAAATCATGCCCCAGTCTATCTCAACGAGCTTTGTATATTATCGTACGCTGTTTGGGGAGAAAATAAACCCCAAGAGTGGAAAACCGCAAAACAGCAACTTAACCCTTGAGCAACAAGGAGGTTATAGCATTATGACAGATGTAAAAGAACTCCAACGAACAGATAATATCAACTTTTACCGAGAATCCACTATTTACCAAATCATGCAGATTTTGAGGAGCGACGATGACCCTTTTTTGAAGTCGCTTTTACTTCGGCTTCAGCAGCGTCAACAATATTATCAGCGTTGTAAATACGATCAATCTCAGCCTGCCTGAATGTTCTTAACATGGTTCTTTTTTGAGTATTATTTGCTTTACAGAAAGCATTAATAGCGGTAGCCGCAACAACACCAGGGCCACCATAACGATCACCCTCCACATCCAACATTTCTATTATCCATACCGGTAAATATAAATTTTTATTCAATTTTCCTTGTTTTTCTTCGGCCATGTAACCCCTTTTATTCTAACTGTTTATATGAAGCAAGCTATAATTTTACTTTAAAAATTCAAAAAAAATTCAAGTTTTTACTTGACGCTTACCGATTCAAATATTATTCTTTAAATGTGCTTGAATTATTAAAGGGGAAAAAATGATAACTCCAAACGTAACAATGAAGCTTGAAGGCAAGTATTACGAAGCATTTAGATCTTTTGCTTTGAGATCGGAAGCCACAACAACTACTGAAAATATTAAGCGAATCATTGAAACCCTGCCGGAGTTTAAGAGTTTTTCGGGCATCCCTGACGTGAACCCTCCATCCGTGAAAACAGATATTACCAAATCGGCAGAGAGTAGTCAAGGAAAAAAACCCCCTAATTTACCAGGAAAAATTCCTGATGATGAGGCAGCGTAATGATTAATCGCCCGTTGATATATTCTATTGTTTTAATCGTAGCCCTCCTGGTAGCTGCGAGTTTGCTTGAAAATTTATATCCTCCTCCTCCTGCTCCTCCTCCTCCTTCTAAAGTAGTGTCGGTGTCCTCCTCCTCCTCCTCACCGACGCGGACAGTTCCGGATAAGATCGGCAATCAGCTCACACTGGCGTCCGTGAAATCCGGAACTGTTTTATCTTTTGTGGTTACAGCTTATTGCCCGTGTGTAAAATGTTGCGATGAATATTCAGATGGAATCTTTGCGGATGGAACACCGGTGGGCGACAGGGCGATCGCCGCCGGTGCTTCTATTCCTTTTGGAACAACGATCTATGTCCCGGGCTATGGAAAGGCCCAGGTTAAAGATAGGGGCGAGGCGATAACGGAAGGTTGCCTCGACCTTTATTTCAACGATCATAAAACTGCCCGTGAATGGGGAGTTAAAATTTTAGATTGTACGGTTTATTATGAATGAAGCCAGAAGAAAAAGACTCAGAGCTATACACACAGCCCTTGAGGAAATTCTCGATGAAGAACAAGAAGCTTATGATAACATGCCTGAAAGCATTCAGTACACAGAACAAGGCGAAAAAATGGAAAATTATATAAACGCGATAGAAGAAGCCGCAAGCAATATCGAAGAAGTTGTCGAGGATGTATAATGACAGATGAAAATCATTACTACTGTATAAGTTGTAAAAAATGTTTTGGGGACATACCTGCATTCGGTTGTCCATACTGCGATAGTGAAAACTGGTATTCGATAGGTGAGCAGCCGATTGTTGCTCAGGAAAGGGAAAAATGGCAAAAACCACAAACCTCAGTCCCAAGGAGAAAATTTTTAAATTGCTTAGGTCCACAAAACGGCCCGGCATTGAGGGTTTGCTTCGATATCTCTTAGAGAACGGTTTTTTCGAATCGCCAGCATCAATGTACTATCACAACGATTATAGAGGTGGCCTTGCGGATCATTCGCTAAATGTATTTGCGAATTTAATAAATTGCTATCGCGACATCAAACTTCAAATACCAACCGAACGCGGACAAAAACCCCTCGATATCGAACCCGAAAATTTAGCCATCGCCGCATTGCTGCATGATGTCTGCAAGGTCGGGATGTACACAGGCAACGATGTCAATGGTTACAAGCTTACCAAAGGAAGGCCCAAGGGACACGCATCGTTATCGATCGAGCGAATCGTAAGATTTATAAAGCTTGAGGAGCTTGAGGTAATGATGATCAGGTATCACATGGGCGTTTATGGGCTGAAAGAGTTCGATCCGAAAGCTGGCGAATATCATTTGTTGGCGAAGAACCCGACCGCAAGCAAAGAGGAACGGTATGGCAAGTCACTTCGTAACGCCTGGTATCATAATCCAATAGTAAAAGTGATGTACTTCTGTGACGAACTCGCAACTCTCACTGAGAAAGCCGCAAAGCAATAACGATCGGGGACAAAATGGCAAAGACTGGAACAAAGGAATGGTCCGATTTTTATATGAACATTCAGCGGGGGTGTGAGAACGGATGTTTATATTGTTATGCAAAATACAACGCCGTTGAAAGATTCCACCGGTGCAAGCCTGAGCATTGGATATTACCCTGCATTGACGAAGCCAAAGTGGACCTACCCCACAAGAAAAAGTACAACGGGGTTGTTATGTATCCGACAACTCACGACATCACCAGCGCAAACCTTTCTCAATATTTATGTGTGTTGCGAAAATTACTCGACGCCGACAATCAGGTTTTAATCATATCCAAACCTCGCTGGGAATGTATAACTGTGATCTGTGAGGCATATCTCAAGTACCGTAAGCAGATCATGTTCAGGTTTACCATAGGCTCTACCAACGATCATGTATTGAGATTTTGGGAGCCTGGGGCATCAAGCTTTGAAGAACGGATAAGCTGCCTAAGATACGCTCACCACAAGGGTTACAGAACCTCTATTAGTTGCGAACCGATGCTCGATTTTTACATACCCGACCTGTACGATCGCTGTCAATTTCTTATAACCGATTCATTTTGGGTTGGGAAATTAAGGAACTGGAAAAGCAGGGTCCAGGAACCGAAAAGTTTTCCATCACCGATCGAGGAAAACATTTACAACGATACCAAAGCAGCTCAGTCAGATAAGGTCGTCAGGGCCATCTATGAATCACTCAAAGATAAGCCTATGATCAAGTGGAAAGATTCTATCAGGAAGGTTATGGGGATATGAAACCCGTCATAATAAAAGGCGATCGCTTGTTAAAACAGATATGTTTGTTACGGGCTGAACATAGATGTGAAAAATGTACATCATCACTTCACGAACTGGATCCGCATCACCTGTTGCCGAAAAGCGTTTACCCACAACACAGGCACAACCCGGAAAACATTGTTATATTATGTCGAAGAAAATGCCATAACCTTGCGGAGCTCAACCCGGTAAAGTTTTTAGCAGAGATCCGACTAAAGCTAAACTTGAAGGATCGCGTGGTGTTTTACGATGAAAATAAGGACATCAACCCTCACCCGGTATCGGTAGATTACGAAGAAAATCTCCGACAATTTCTAAACAAAATTTAAGGACCGATCATGTTCAGAGACAAAATGCCCATAACACCGATGCATGAGATTGCCCATCGGATAGAAACCTTCTGGATAATCAACTGCGAACACAAGCGATTTTACTGGAAGTGGGTAGGACATACCGCGGTGATATGGAAAGATCCAAATGGCTTGCTATGGGTTTATGAATCAACTCAGATGAGCCATTCAGGTATCAAGGGTGTTCAGCTTACACCCCTTATAGAATGGCGATTGAAATATCCGGGCGTCGTAAAGATCAAACCGGTTACGATCACAAACCCAAAGATGAAATCTACAGCGTTTAGTTTGGCAGAAAAACATATTAAAATTCACCTGGGCAAACCTTATACGGATCCCAAAACCCCAAAAGGCTTCAAGATGCTCGTCAGGTCGGTATGGGATAGCAGTAGATTCAAGAAAGCTTCGACCAACATCGACACTGAGGTATGGTTTTTCTGCACGATGTTAGTGCTGAATTTATTTCGATTCTGCTGTTTGATTTACAGGGATATAAATTGTTCAGAGTGGGAACCCGACAACACCCGAGACAAACCCAGGGGCAGGCTTGAAACCGTCACAAATAATTACGTCCGGATCGATCCGGAAATAAGAATCAAATAACTCTATTTAGAAAGGGCGCAGTACGATGAATGAAAGTGCCACTATTACAGGTGTTGGCGTAGCACAACTAGGCAACCGCCCAACACTCCCAGAAAGAATTGCTCGTAGAAAAGCCCACCTTGAGGAACAACTAACGGAACTCAATAAGGCTGAAAAGATTATACAGGATAACCCGGCAATAGGGGTTCTACTGGGCATCCTCACCGCCGCAAATCTGTAGTCAGGCTATAGCAGAATAGATTTTCCACGCAGGCTCGTTGTATGCAAAACCGCGGCGAAACATGTTTTATGGGTGATAGTGTCGTCTGGAAAATTTCTATTTTCAATAGATATTGTCAACCGCCGCACTATGAAAAGCCGTCCGGTAGCTATCGGACTCGTTGTTCGATCCGCCAGCCACGGTGATCGGGCGGCTTTTTTCAGTCTTTCAGTGAAAAGGTGATATTATGCAAACAGTCGTCTTGAAAAATGGAGCAACGGAAGCGGTGTTTTTAGTAAACTTTACGATGATGTCGATAAACAAGCTTTTGTCGTCGAACCCAATGGCTTTTTATGAGTTAGTCGAGGTGTGCCGGGACAAGAAACATAAGATATTCGGTACTTTGGGCGATGATTTGATTGGTTTGGCCTTATTGCAGAGCGATGGCCAGCCATACGGTTCTATCAAAAACATTGTTTTGTCAGCCGTAACCGACGAGGGGATGGATATGACGTTTGAGGATCCCACTGAATCAAGCTAAACCAAAGCCATTTAATATGCAAGGATTCTCATGTATAATCAACGCAGGGATGTAATATGAGCATGAAGATTATACGTGTATTTCCACGTAAAACCAACATGACGCCGGACGATGATCTTGCGTTTACGACAGGTCCCCCCCTATATGAGCTTGAGCATCACCCTGTACACGTCAGCGTCACTTTTACATGGGACAGAGCCAGAGGCGATGCACTTGCCAAACAATGGCAACGCCAGGGCTTTGATGTGACGATCAGCGCCAGCCAGGCGGGTAAGGCGTTACGAGCCTGCAGGAAAAAGAACGTCGATTCTGCAGGAAAATATCAAAGAACATTATCTAATTAAGTTAGAAAATGGCAAAGGATTGCAAAGAAAAAAAAGAGTCGGCTATTGATTTTTGGTCCAGGTCATTCGCTTCGATAAGGCGGGACCATACGATAACCCCTATGGCTAGGTTGTTAGCTGATGAGATTGACGGGCTATCTAAAAAGACCGGTTACTGCTGGGCCAGCAACCCATTTTTATCGGAGATTTTTAAGGATGCTAAAGGCAAACCATTCCCACCAAAAACAATAAGCCGGTGGATCTCTGAGCTGGTAGAAGCCGGCCATATTTCACGGATAATTGACGCTAAAAATGGAAACGAGAGATACCTTTCGACCATTCCACCGGAGGCGTTGGCAAGGTTGGTTGGGTGTAAAATAGCTGACGACCCTATCCCCACAGATGAGGATAGCTATCCCCATGAAGCTGACGACCCTATCCCCACAGATGAGGATAGCTATCCCCATGAAGCTGACGACCCTATCCCCACAGATGAGGATTCTTCTATTAATAACAGTAAGTTATTTAGAGAGAGAGAGAAAGACCCTCTCGCTTTCCATGAAATTCTGCAAAAAATACCCAATAGTAAAGTTGGCAAGGCTTTGCGAGTATCGCTGGCATCCAACTTATTTTTACCCACCAAATTTGTTCTATGGCTGATCGAGGAGGCCGTTGGTCGTTTCTCAAAAAAGATCGACTTGTCAGATCGAGACTTGGAAGACTGGGTAGAATATTTTGAAAAATTCGGCAGAGACATTTTCACAGAGGCCATCAAAACAATAAAGTTACGTGACCTTCATTTAAAAGGTTGTTTGCCCACCATAGGTGAAGTAGTTAAACAAAGCAATATAATCCAAACTAAAACCAAAGCCAAAAACCAGCAGCACCCATCCAAACCAAAAGGCAAGCCGTTCACGCCAATATATAAGCGCACCACCAAAGACCTCAAGGCCCAACTAAAGGACCCTGACACCCCGGAGTTTTATAAAGGTATAATCCGCAGAGAACTCAAGAAGCGGGTTGACGCCAAGATGGTTTCAAAAAGCAAAGCCGATGCAGAGAAAAAAAGGAAAGCTAATGCCAAGGCCGCAGTATAACAATTCAGAGTGTATTTCACAGATGCGTCGGATGCGGAATCTCCACCACAGCAAGCGCAAGACGTTTACGCAAATCGCCCGCAAACTAAACGAAGATATGATATATTCATCACCCACCGGGATCAAAGGCGGATGGCACCCTACCAGCGTCAAAAACATATTATCAAGGCCCACCCCAAAACCGAAGCGAAAGCGTGTAAACAAGCAGGGCATCACCAGCAGAGATTACCTGAAAATATACGAGGCTACCGATCTTTTTACGTGGTGCCTGAATGTTCTGGACCTGCGATTTACAACAACCTTCAACGCCAGGAGGAAGCCAACTTTTCGTAGGCAGCTCAGAGCGGCAAAGATAACGCTGGCTTTGATGCTTACCGGGATCCGCAGGAAAGAACTCTGCAAACTCCGGGTCCAGGGTATGCCGATCGTACATCATAAATGCGAAATTACCTTAGTTGGTAAGGGTAATAAACTGGCATCGATCCGAATCACCCCCTGGGCAGAAGCATACTTTAACTGGGTATGTGGTGGCAGGCGGACCGGTTATGTCTTCAATAATGAAGCAGGAAAAAAGTATAACCCACGGTCAATTAACGAAATTTTAGCCGGCGTTGGGCGTAAATCAAAAATCGGAGAACTCAGACCTCATATGTTACGCCACACTTACGCATCAATTTTGCTTTGGTGCGGCTGCAATATTGGCTTTGTCCGTAATCAACTCCGGCATTCAACTATAGCATCTACCGACATTTACACGCATGTTCTCTGGGGCAAGCTTCCCGAGGATCCGCCGAGTAACGTCGCGTTGTTCCTACAGGTTATAAATCCTATGCATCCTAAAAACATTCATACTCTCTAGGGCAAATACAAGTTCAAAGGTAAAACATTATGACAAATAGAGTAACAGAAAAAAGGGTTATTCGTTATTATCGAAGGGAAAACGAGCACTGGCGCAGAGGTTTTAAAAAGTTTAGTGAATATTTTAGTGAATATTTTAATAGAATATTGCGCAGAGTTATTGTCGGACCTGCGCCATAGACAATAGGATTTTTAAAAAGTGAAATTATGCTCAAAAAGTGAAAATGATAAGGTTTGATAAGGTTGAGCCAAAATAGGCCTTTAAAGGGGCAAGAACGCTGTTCAATACAAAAACTGGTCAAGTGACCTTTTCCGAAAGGATGGTAAGTAAAATGAACCATAAATCAGGAAACCCGCATAGTATAATCGGAATAATTACAAGCATAAAGACCCGGCCACTTGAAAAAGAAATAGCCGACCTCCGCAGGAAGCTAGAGGAAATGACTGGTTTACACGACTCCGCACATGCCGTCATAGCCGCTAAAGAGGCTAATCTCACGGCATACCACGAACAGCTAGATGCCGCCAACGCTACTATCGAGGGGCTGAGAGGATACAAGAATCTCGTTGAAAAAGCGATTGTCGAAAATGTCTTGCTATGCGAAATATGCATGGCCAAGGATTGCAAGGAATATATCGACGATAGCTCATGTAAAGACAAAATTGCCAAAGCCCTTGCATCCACCACCCCAGAGAGAGAGTTGATTGTGTCCGCTTCAAATCAAGAATTGTTAAAAGACAAGAAACTTTTGACGGCTTGCGTAGCCCGTATAAACAAATATAACACCCCGCCAGAGAGTCCCTGGACGACGATCGTACTGGGCGACGATAGTACGTTGCCGCCAATGGTTTCCGGTTCTGTGCGGTTTACTGAACTTGTCGAACTTCGTGGGGTCATCGGCAGAATTGACCGTGGAATGGGCGGATGGACGGACGTTAATTATAAATCTGTAGTCGAATGGAGGCTCCTACCCCCTACACCAGAGAAAGGGATCGGACAATGATTACACAAGGCGAATGGGAAGCAATAACAACAGCATACGGCTTTTGTGTTCTTGCCGGTCCAAAATGTAAATCCGTAGCCGAAAGATACTTTGACCGCAAACCAACCAAAGCAGAGTTACAGGAACTACACGACAACAGCCGTCTTGTCGCCGCCGCACCTAAATTGTTGGCAGCATGTAAGTTATTCATGAAAGCAATCAACATAGAGGAAGATCTAGAATTATCTCTCCGCACAGCCATTGCATTATCACTCCCCGCAAAGGCCGTCGACCAAGCTATCGCCAAAACAAAAACAAATAAAACTCTTACAGAGAAAGGCATCACCAGATGAATCATAAATACAGAGGCAAGCGAATAGATACTGGGGAATGGGTAGAAGGCGACCTTATCGTGTATTTCGGGGATCATTACATATTACCAAATCGCATACCAGCAAATACGATTAGAGAATTAGACGTTTCTACTGTGAGAAATATCGGACAACTTGTAGTTAAAGTCCACCCCGACTCCGTAGGCAAGTCGCTCGAAGTGGAAGATAAAAAGGGCGTGGAGGTATACGAGAGGGATATAGTTCTATCTGGCTATAAGATATTAAAAAATCAAAAGCATGTTATTTTATGGGATGTAGATCACCAACGATATTACAGGTACATGCGTGCCGACAAAACAGGTGGGCCGTTTACTTGGGATGGTGCACAGGCTGAAGTTTCAATAGTAATCGGCAACACAAAAGACAACCCGGAACTCCTGGAGAAATAACATGACAAAAGCAAATACGTCAATCGAATTAACAGTAGGTGATCTATTCACAGTCAGGCATCGCAAAGGTGAGCACTCGAAGCTCCTGGACTGTTCTGATGCAACCGGGCTGCCTGGTTTCCGGGGCAGAACCTTTATCGCCACAGCGGTTGAAAGGGAAATGATCTGCGCAAGTTTGGGAGTTGACAAAGCCACATTCGAGTATGTCCAGGAGAAAACAGGCGGAACCTCTCGCCTCCTGGAACACCGAGGTAAAGCGATCGCCATCGCGGATATCATTGATTGCCGGCCCATGACCAAGGATGATGAGGAAGCAGCTTGTTGTAAAGTTTATCCCAAAGCCTTCTCCTGGGCATTAGCGAACGTCCGTAAGATTGAACCGTTTGCGGTCAAAGGCCAGTTAGGGATATTTAACGTAGATGTCACCGATAAAATTAAGGGAAAGGGCATAAATTGAAACCAGACCAACCATATCCCCAGGACAGTGCAGCTCGTGCCTTGAAAGCTGCAAAGCTTGCCAGTGCCGGTTTTGTGGTTATAGGCTTAACAAACCCGATCGAACATTTACGTAACCAGGTAAGAAATCGCATGGACCGTGAGTCCGTAGGTTTTGGTAGACTGCTGGCCCAGCAGAGGTATAGGCAAGAGACGGCACTTGCAATGTGCGATGTTATGGCAGAGCACCCGGTTGTATTCCATCACAGCAAAAGGTATTTCTATAATTAAGGAGCTATAGCAATGATAAAAGCAAGTGACGATCACAGGATCCTATCACTGGAACAAGCAACGGCCGTACATATAGTTCTGATGTTGCGTAAGTATTCTGGAAACAGGGCTAAAATATCCAAGGTACTTAAAGTGCCAGAAACAACGCTTCGAAGAAGAATGAAAGAACTGGGTATAAGGCTCGGTCAACCACGGATGACTAAAGACGTATTTGTAGACGGAGGAATATTCGCGGGCGAATAATTATATAGTGAAAGGATATACATAATGCCTAAACGATACCAAAGAAAACGCACTGCCGGCTGGCGTAAAGCAGATCATTGCCCGGACGCTGTAGATGTCGGGCGTGGTTCGAAGTGGGGAAATCCATACCATGTGCCATCAGCAGGAGGTTCCAAGCTATGCAATTATCACGTGAGGTCCAAAAAAGAGGCGGTTGAAGCGTTTAGAACAGATTTACTGGATGATTGGCTTGATATTACTGTCGAAGATGTCAAACGCGAACTCAAAGACAAGGACCTCATGTGCTGGTGTACCGAAGATGCTCCATGGTGCCACGGTGACGTATTAATTGAAATAGCGAATAGCTGATATGAATAAACATTTTAAAGAACTTGTTGGCGAAGCTTGTGCGTGCTGCTTCGATCAGGAAGAAACGCGGTGTGGCAAAAAGAAGTGGTTCGTCAAGGACTTGGTGGATCTCCCAGGGATAGAATTCAACCTGAATCTAATGTCCATCGATCTCGGAGTAATGCCCTGGGACATGGACAATATGCTCGAAGTTATTCGTCATATAAACGACACCAACAACGTAGACTTCCAGTACCCGGTATTGTTATCCCCAAGCGGTTGGGTTATGAATGGCTGGCACCGGATCGCTAAAGCAATACTTGACGGTAAGCGAACTATTAGAGCAAAACGTTTACTCGAATTACCTGATTAGAAAGGGATGTAATGAAAATACCTTGGCCGTATGATGATTTATTATTAATGCTGCTTTTGTTTCTCCTGGCTCTGGCAGCTACACTTCTGTCGGGCTGCACATTCCTTTGGCACGATGATTTTATATTCATAGACATAGCCAACGCCCGGGATCTCCGAGGGTTCGCCCTTATTATCGAGCCGAATAGCATCAAGGCCTATGCACAGGATTCTATCAAGGATCCGGACGATATCACTGTAATCACTGGCGGCGTTATAGCCGGTACGAAAGGCGGTAAGTAATAATGAGAGAGTCTGATATGAAAGCGGAGTTGGGTCGCCTACGGGACCGCAATAAGACCCAGGCAAAGTCAATACAACGGTTATGTAAACAGATTAAAAGACTTGAGCGGAAAAACAATATGCTTACCGAGAGATTAGGGGGCATTAAAGTTGATTTAAAAAGAGTGTGCCGTTCAGCCGGATCGAAAGGAAAACCATGAAACGCAGAGAGTTTCTAAAAGCTATGGCAGCCGCCACTTTCTTAAAGCATATCCCTTCGGCACCTGGTGCGCCGGTGGTCAATACGATAACATTCATACCTAACTACTGCCAGCGACTTATCATGGTGAAAGCTCGTCATGTTGGGTTTACCGAAGCAAATATCAGCCTTGAACTTGCTACCTCCGCAGTTCACCCTCAAAGTGATACTGGGGATATAAAGTGGTTGAAAGACACCTTAACGGCGGTTTGACCGTAAACTAAGAAAGTAAATTGTCATGGACGATAAAACCGACAGGAAGTTATACACTGACAAGGAGGTGTATGCCATGTTTGGCATGAGCGATACCACCTGGTATAAAATCAAGAGATCCGGGCAGGGCCCAAGGCCGTTAAAAATCAAGGGTTGTGTTGACTTTTATACTATGGAGGCTATCGACGTGTGGCGATCAGGAAGTCATCAAGCATCTTAGTTGTTCGTTTATCGGTTTCATCGTTGACGCCCAGATAGTATTTTGCAGTAGTGGAGTATGATTTATGGCCAAGTTTCTTTTGAAGTACTGCAGCAGATTCGCCCATATCGCCCAGGATCGACACCGCAATATTGCGTAACGCATGAAAGTCGATCCCTTCAAGCCTTATCTTTTGAAATACCCGCCGGCATTCATTACCCCAGGTATCGATCAGTAGTTTGTCGGCGCCATCCGGCAGCAGCTCTATTTGTCTTTCAATCACAGCTAAAGCATTATCACCCAGGCTCTTGACGAATTGTTCTTTTGTTTTTGTCTCAGTGGTAACAAGCATTTTTCTTTCAATATCGATATAATCCCGGCGATTGGGTTTAGGGTTCAAGTAGAGCCGTTCGATCGCAGATCGTCGGAGGCCGGTAGTGACGGCGATCACCATACGAACATAAAGGGGGTAGTGCATCTGGCGGGCTTTACTGAACATGGCGAGAAGGTTTGTGCGGGTAGGTGGTACAAAGGCTTTCAATGTTTCCGGCAGCATCCTAAATTCGAGGTCTATACTTGCATAGTTGTTTTTTTTACACCAGGCGTAAAATGCTCTGAAGTTCCGGAGATCCTTGTTGATCGTGGAATTCGTCGGTTTGATAGTATATTTGCCTTCGCGATTACATTTTTTCTTGCGTTCGTCAACGAAGCTGGTAATATGATGTTGATAGATCAGGTCGGTTCTTAGTGATCCGATCAGGCATGCAAAAGCGTTCATAGTGTTTTGTATGTCAGATATGGTACTTTTGGTAATATAGTGTTCTTTTTCATCCAGGTAGATTTTTACGGCTGCATCCCAGGCTAACCCCTTGATGCCATGCCAAGCTTCATGGTTAAGCTGGTATTCCATGTATTCACGGAATCGCTGGGCCTCACTTTTCTTTTTGAAGGCTTTGCAGACTTTCTTTTCAGGAGTGATCCCCGGTACACGATAACTCGCGTACCATCGCTTTCGATCTTTCCGATACCATACCCGCACTTTTGCCATGGAAGCATTATACCGAAGAAAATTAAAGTTGCAATAGGATACCAAACGGACACCAGTAAATTCTGTAAGTATAACAATAGTAATAGGTTACGGAAGTAAAGCCAAGTATTTCTAATCCGTAGGTCGCATGTTCGAGTCATGCCAGGCGTGGTTTTTTTCAGCAACACCCCATTTTCTAGGCAGTTTCAACGAGCATCAACGAATACTAAGCAATCTCATACGGAAACCAAACGGATACCATTGACATCCATCCCCAATACCCCATATTATCAATATATGGACTTCGATCTGCACAACCAAACAGTTGCAACGGAAATGTTAGAGTCGATAACAGACATCCTTTTGAAAGGGCTTACCTATGAGAAATTAAACCCCTCCCAACAAAGGAAAGCTTGCCGGATATTGGAACACTCCGGCAAGCTTAAAGAAGAATTGCAGGATCTTTTAAAAACGCTCAAACACTAAGGCAAAAATGGCAAAGAAAGGCGAGCTGACACATAAGCAGGAACTTGTCGGCGATTTATATCTAACCGATTTCAACGGGACGCAGGCATATAAAACGATTTACAAATGCTCTCTTAAATCCGCAGAAGCAAACGCAAGCCGGCTATTGAAAACCAATAAGATGCAGGCATATCTGCAAAAGCGAATGTCTGAAATGCAAACCGGTTTGAAGATGAACGCTGAATCAGTTCTTTTAGAATGTGTTCGAATAGCTCAGTCCGATCCGCTTAATGCCATGTTGGACGATGGGACGATCAAGCCGCTCAAGGATATCCCGATTGACCTGCGTAGGGTTATAAAATCTTTTGAGGTCGAAGAAACCTGGGAAAACTTTGAGGATGAGGATGAGGTTACTACAACAGAGAAATCCGGACGGATCATTAAAATAAGTTTCTGGTCAAAGGATAAACAGATAGGAAACCTAATGAAGTACCACAAGATGTTTGAGAACAAGGACGATGATAAAAGCGAAAAAGACGTTATTACAAAACTGATCGAAGAATTGGGACAAGATGGTAAAGGACTTGACATCAAAATTTGAAGATAACCTCAAGGATCCATACTGGCGTTTGAATAACCTGTACTGGATCATTAACGAAGATGCCAAGCGGGTTAAGTTTACGTTTCGTGAGGCACAGGAAAAGTTCTACAATGAGATGTGGTTTTGGAATGAGATACTTAAAAGCCGGCAGCATGGTTTTTCAACTCTTATCGACATAATGGCACTGGACCTTTGTTTGTTTAACGACAATGTAGAGGCGGGAATAATAGCACATACACAACCCAGTGTTCAGCATATCTTCGCAACCAAAATTCAATACCCTTACGACAATCTGCCCGAAACCATCAAGAAAAGGATCCCATCGGTTAAGAGTAACGCCAACGAATTAAAGCTCAAAAACAATAGCTGGCTTCGTGTTGCAACATCGATGCGATCAAGCACGCTCCGATTCCTGCATATATCCGAGCGAGGGAAGATATGTGCTAAATACCCACAAAAGGCTATTGAATTAAAGTCAGGGACCATTCCGACATTGCACGAAGGATCCTATCTGTTTGATGAAAGCACTGCTGAAGGTGGAGCTGGAGATTTCTATGATGCTTGCATTCAGGCTCAGGCTGATACCGCCCAATTAAAAGCAGGGGTTCTAAAACTCAACAAAAAACAATGCAAGTTTCACTTCTACGCTTGGCACGATGATCCAAAGAATGCCACCGAACCCAAGGGTATAAACGTATCCGATCAGTTGTTAAGGTATTTCCAGGAACTAAAAGACAAGCACAACATCACCCTGACCAAAAAACAACAGGCATGGTACGCTTTGACCCGCGATGGCGCCCAGGGATTAGGTCGTTTGATGAAAAGCCAGCACCCGAGTTACCCTGCAGAGGCATTCGAGCAGGCTGTCGAAGGTGCTATATTTGGGGTGGAAATGGAGAATGTCAGAGAAGAAGGCCGCATCCGATTCTTACCATATCAGGAAGCGGAACCCGTTTATACTTTCTGGGATCTTGGGATAGGCCATCCGACGGTTATTCTATACGTTCAGTTCATAGATGCGGAAGTGAGGATCATAGATTGTGACATCAAAGAGGGCCGTGGGATTGTATATCACTGCAAGGTAGTCAAGGACAAACCCTACCTGTACGAAATGCACTATGTCCCGCACGATGCGGCAAAGCGCAACCCTGTTACCGAAGAACCGTTATTTGATACGATCGAAGAGCTTCTTGGCAGCAAGAAGGTTACGCAGGTTGCAAGGTGTAAATCAAAAGCTGACAGCATCCAGGCTGCACGAATGGTATTTCCGCATTGTATGTTCGAGGCTAAAAAGACTATTGGTTTAACAAAGGCGTTGGGATTTTACCGAACCGAATGGGATGATACCAAAAGTCGCTTTAAGGATGAACCTGAGGATGACTGGTCAGCGGATCCCGCGGATGCGTTTCAATGTCTGGGCATGGTTTGGGTTGAAGGTACGATCGGTGGGCGGCGCCTGGGCAAGACAACACCCGCCACCGGCAATCTACATAACCAGCAAAGAGGCTATGGTGATAACAACATATTAACCCGTGGTATGGGAAAAAAACGGAGAGCTGCGTCATGACCGATAGAAACACAAAACCCAAAGAAACCACGATAGAACACAAAATCGGCGCGTTGCTTAATAGCAAAACCTTATCTTACGGCGACCTTACTTCGATTTTCATAGAACTACACCAGCATTCAAAACAGGCTGACTGGGAAAAGGCAATAGCTTCTTTACGTATGAATATTCCATATGACGTCGAAGTAGACACTGGCCCGCCAATACCTGGCATTAATAGACTTATACCCAAGGGATAAAAAGTGACAGGCCCACGGAGTAAAAAATGACTGAAAGCGAGTTCTTTAAACGTAGCGTTGAAGCTCACAGAGAGTTTCGCAAGTGGTATGAAAAAAGACGGAAGTTACCAAATAGAGCCAACATTGCTATGAGTAATTATGAACCGCTGGATATAACTAGCGAGAAGGTAAAGACGTGACAGGACCACGAAGAATGACAGTTGCGGACATACGTTCTATAAAGGACGATCTGTTGGATACAGAGAAACCGACTCAGCTATTCTACTGCACATGCGAGAGTAGATACCAAGATAAGCAATATGGATATGGAGTTCGTATGTTCAATAAGTGCAAAGAGCGTTCTGTTGGTCATTGGTATAGATGTACAGCGTGTTCTAGGCTACATGAGTATATTAAACCAGGCGAGAAATCAGCCGAAGAGATCTGTGAAGCGGATGGAGTAAATAAGTGACCGGCCTACGAAACATGACAGTTGAGGACATACTTTCTATCAAGGACGATCTGGTAGAGGATCGGCCAATATGGAAGGCTTTAACTGAAAAGGCTGCCCAATGGCTCGTAGATGCTGGCTATATATTCACGTACTGGAAGGACGATAAGGTTGTGGCTGTTTGCGGTGCGATTCGCCAGGGCAATAACTGGACTTTATGGGCGATGTATTCAAAGAAGTTTAGCGCCTTTGCTTTTGCCCGGATAGATGCAGTAATGGCATTCAGTAAGCGGTTCAAGGCTTTATGGGCTGCTGACCGGGAAACAACCGGCAGTACCGCGACATTCGGGATACCGTCTGACCTAAAGAATGGCGCCAAGTATGCCAAGCTGATCGGCGGTATTTTCGTCCGGCAAGAACCAAGTCAGATATTCCCTGGCATAACTAACGACATTTACGAAGTAGTATAAGGAGAAAAAAAATGAATCGACGCGGATTTATGAAAAAGGCTGCACTGAGCTCGGCAGCAGCTCCATTTATGCTAAAGCCGGAGACAGCAGAAGCAACGCCCTATATCGTGGAAGATGGCAAGAAGTTTGTTAAAATCAGAGTCTTTCCCAGCCGGAAAGCTTGGGAGGAAAATAGTGAAGGATGGAAACATTTTTGGGATAGGGATATACTTAAGGGTATAGGTGTATGGGACTTAATGCAACTACGTGATAGAATTACCCGAGAATTAGCTTTACAAACGTGGGACAGTATTTTTGGTCCTAACCCAGATTACTACTCGAAAGATTTGACACCCGAAGAAAAAAAGAAAGCCTTCATACAATGCGTGGCAAAGGCATAACGAATGATATTTATGAGGTAGTATAAATGGACATGACTCTAATAAGTAGGGGATTTAAGTACGCCACTGTATTATTAATGAAACCATCCCCGGAAACTCTAAGTTTAAATGATTACAAGTTATGTGTGGCAAAGGCAATGACTCAGATACCAATCTGCGAAAAAGCTATAAAAACAGTGATTCAGCAAGAGCCAGATTTCTGCCGACCCGATGAAGTCACACTGGAAACAATCATTTACTGGAAAGAGGTAGCATAATGGTAAATATAGAAATAAGTACGCCAAGGGAAGAAGTCGATACTCGTGAAAATCCTTCGCAAGCTAGGGAAAGCTTTGAACTAAGGAAACTGCTAGAGTTTATGGACAAACGGAAACTGAACCCGTTCGAATGTTTGATAAAACGCGAGGATATGGGGCTGATTCGTAAGGGCATTGGCGATGAAGGTCTATTGTTCTATACAACTCGATACCAAGTGAAGCCGATTGAGCCGGGCTTCCATCATGCCCCAGAACTTATAGACATGATGCACTATTCGGCAGGCAACGAAAGCCCACTAATATCAACAGAAGTAGGAGCACTATAATGACTACTGAACTACTTGTTCCATTATTAATAGGTGCCGGCGTGGGTAGTTTCGTTGCTGGTGGTGGGTTTGGTAAAAAGGAAGGTTTTGAAGCTCCTGCTGTTGAGGCTCCAGGCACTAAAAAGACAGCTAAAAAAGCTCCTGCAGTTGGTTCGGAAACAGCTCAAAGGACCAGGGCACAGAAAGCATCTGTACTGACAAAGAAGTTTGGTGAACCGACATTGAGCAAGCAGGCATTATTGGGTGAGAGTCGTAATGTATTCAACTTCGGAGGCCTATAATGTCAACCTACACTGATAAACCACTATACGATCATATCTCCGACAAGTGGATGGAAAAGGACAATAAGTACATCAAGGTTAACCGTAACCAGGATATCATAACCACGTATTTCCGATCTGATGAAGTGGTGGACACCGACGATGCGGGTGATCTGGTAGGTGTGGAGATATACAACGGCAGCTCATCCTGGTACTCGCGGGAAATGGCGGTTGGGTTCCAGGGATCGATGGTCAGCAAGAACATCGACTGGATACGCTACATGATGCAGAATTACAGGCTAAAGGGTATTGACATTCTTGACCTGTGGAATCAGAACATCAAGGAACACATGTCACGCGCTTACCAGGAGAGCAATTTCTACGACATACAACCCCAGTTCACACACGATGGACTCACGACAGGCAGCCCGGTAATCTTCGGTGAGGAAGATATGGAAACCGGACTTACAATGTGGATGCCGGAGCACTTCAAGAACACACGGCTATTCTACAACAAATACAACCAGCCGGAGGGTGTGATCGTCAGGGATAAGACATGGACGGTCAAGAAGATATTCGATATGTTCATCGGCGACGATGATGCACAATTCACAAAAAGCAAGAAAAAGTTTAATACTACTTTCGTGAACGCCCTTACCCGCGGTGGCTGGAATGAGACTTACCCGATGTATCGAGCTACTTTCAAGACCAAGGATCCTCTATGGACATGCACTGGCGATGATGCTTTCAAAAGGCCGGTAGGTCAATGGTCGTGGTTGACAGCGTATTTCCTCGAAATGACCAGCGGCGATAAGGATAAGAAGAATGCTCCACTCAATGCCGATATGGGAGATTTCAGCCAGCCGTTTGCCGTATGGAATTTCGATAAGAAGAAATGGGAATGCTCAAGCAGAACCCCGGCATGGTATGCGATCTGGGACAATCTCGGCCTGCAGCAGATGGACAAGAGCTACATGGAAGATGTCCAATACCAGACCAGACCTACGATGATGGCAGAACACAGTATGGCGAACAGGATGAACTTCAGCCCTGAAGGTATAATATTAGTTAGCGGACTGGAATATGACAGACCACCAAAAGCGATCGATAGGATTGGTAAGGGAATACAGCAAACCCTCGAGCTTATCGAAATGAAGGAAGTGAAACTGCGAAGATGGTTCTATGGTGATAAGCTGCAGATGTTCACTGACCTTGCCCGTGACAACAAACAACCAGTATCAGCAAGTCAGATATGGAATATGGAAGGCGAAAAGGCTACACAGTTAAGCCCTGCGATCGAAACACACAGCCGGTACCTTGAAGTAACCGACGCCCGGATGGTAGATAATGAGGTACAGGCAGGCAGAGGACCATTCGATTCTCAGACTATGGGTAATATCAGGGATGTTATCGAAAGCGTTTTGGGAGAAGTATCGAAGATCGGCATAAGGCCGGTATTCATCGGTCCACTGGCACAAGCTCAAAAGATTGCTCAAGCGATCAAGCCAATCCAAAGCACAATGAATGTTGTAGGCGAATTTATGCGTCCAGAAATAGCCCCTCAATTAAGGTTTAAATACAGGTGGTATGAGATGGCCGAGAAAGTCGAAGAAGCGTTTGACTTCCCGCAGGATGTAGTTGTACCAAAAGAAGAATACGAAGCAATGGTACAGGCCGAAATTGACGCCAATGCAAGACAGTTACAGCAGGAAAATACTATTGAAGCTGTAAAAGCCTCAAAGAATCTTCAAGGTCCCGTTGACGAAGATAGTGTAGTTGCTAAACTGGCAGGATAAAATTTAATCAGGAAAGGCAAAAGTATCATGGCAAAGAACCCGGAAATTATAGAAAATGGCGCAGGCGAACAGCTTTATCTCATGGACATTCACACCGAAACAGCAAAGAAAGTGCTTGCCATCGGGAAAAAATACAACATAGCCGTCAAACGCCGACAGAAAGAGCAAAGAGTAGAAGTTGAACTAAAAACAGAAATCCGCGAGCTCGTCAGAAAACTTAATTACACACCGTTACCGGACGGCAGCATGAAACTTTCTCTCGAGGGGACCGAAGTAACAGTCACCCCCAAGGAGGAAAAGGTAACGATAAAATTCAAAGACGAATAATATCAAAAGGAGCGTATGATGCCCCATAAAGGTAAAGGACAGTACAGAAGCAAACCGGGCCACCGGAAAGCACCGAAGAAAGCGGGAAAGAAAAAATGATAGCACCAAATAGAAATCAAGCTAAACGGATTAAAAAGAATCAGGCGATACATGGAAAGCAAAACGCTCAACACGTTTTGAACACCCTATTATGGCAGATAGTCATGCAGAACGGCGGAAAGCTTATTGTTCCCTGTAGTGAGCTTAAAGGTTTACCGGAAAATATCGCCCTGGAAATAAAGCATGATCCTAAGACCGACACCTTGATAATCATTGCAGGCACACAGGAACCGGTTGAGAAAACCAACCTGATACTGCCGAACAACGGCATTATTGAAACTGAGGGAATACATCTATCATGACCCCAACCGGCAGAGACATTGCAAAGATATACGATGATGCAGGCTACAACTTTATGGCCTATCGCTTAAAGCATCTGTTTACCCATATAGACAGCGATGAGAAGCGAATATTACATAATGATGTATGGTTTGAAATCTCGCAGATCCTCAACGACACACGGCCAAGAGAGGGTTTCTTATCGCGTAAAGAAGCAGAATTTTTGTATGAAGTTATGAACTGGCTGGTTTACCAGGCACCAAAACCCCGGAAAAGATTCCTATTCCGAATGGCGGAATGGATCTGTGATAAGGCAAATGTGAAAGGATGAAGAAATGAAAAAAGTAATGTTGAAGTTGGGAGTGTTAATGTTGTTGTTGGGTTGTTTCGGGTGCGAAGCACACAAAGAGATAGATGGTGTTACGTGTAAGAAGTATGGATCAGGCTGGATGGCAACGGCTGATTTTTGTGTAACCTGCAAAGACTATTGCTTGAGCGACTTTTGCAAAGCGTGTGGTACTAAAATGCCACTCGTAACCGGCAGAACCAAATGTGTTGATTGTGGGCATATAGGTTATAATACAGATAAATACTGTGGGGAGTGCGGTGGAGAAAAAGAGCGAATTTTAATAGCAAGATAAGAAAGGTTAGTGTTATGAAAAAAAGGCAAACTGATATATTGGCGATGACTCTGTTGATAATACTCTGTATTGTTATCACAGGGTACTTTACAGATCGTCACGGCCAGGCAAGAATGGCCGAAGCATTACTCAAGCAAAAGCTGGCAAAGCCTACGTTCGAATGGATTACTCAGCATGGCGAAGGTCTGGAATCGGTAAAGGTATTCAACATCGCTTCCCTGGTAGAGCTTGAGCGAAAAAGACAGGCGGTGGTAAAATGAAAATGATGCTGAAAGTAATATTTGGGTGCTTGCTGATTCCTGCGGTGCTTATATGGGTAAGCATAATTGGCGATGTAGGAGAGCGGGCGTACAGGGAAACAGTTTGGCCGTGGACAAAACAGCCCACCCCCGTAGATATGAACGAATTGGACAAGGCTATAAGTGAAGCTGGCGAGGGTGGTACGATTTACGTGCTAGCCGATGGTACAATTACAAGTTCAGCTAAAATGGACACGGCAGGCATAACATTGATTGGATTGGGAGATCATCCCGAACTACCGTGTAACAGAGGGCCGTTAAGCATTGACGATGTATCAGTTGAGATAGTCGGTGGCATTACGTTTATTGCTCCTGCTGACCCAAACTGGAAAGAAGGATATTGGTCGGAATGATTGGCTGGGAAACATAACAAAGGCATTACTTAAATTAAGGTAGCATAATGGAAAAGAAACAACCCAAGTGTAATCCGTGTGAATGGGAAAAGATACTGGCAGAGGCAAAAGATGGGGAAATGCTTGCAGCTCCAAGCAAATGCGTTGGATGTGACTATTCAACTTGTAATTACAATCTATAAAAGGTGGCATAATGGGCGCACATAGCAATTTAAGCAAAAAAACAAGAAAAAAGTGGGAGGTTGCGGCTGATAAGAAGTTTATAATTGTCGATCACAAGGGTAATTGGGGTCACTGTGCCAGGTGCATAGAGGCTAATGGCGATATATGGGATGTAAACAAAAAAACTAAAGAGTGCGTGTTAGACGAGGAGTTTTACTGGAAAAACAACGCTATTCGCAGAAAGGAATGTGTAAATGAATAACGGCGTAAGTAAAAAACTATGTGCAACCGTGATCGGTCTTTACATGGTGGCTGAATTAGCGAAAGAGAACCCTGTTACCGGCATGGTAGTTATTGGCGCAATGTGTGCCGTACATGGTGTCGTACAAGTTATTATGGATTGGAGAAACAGTGGCAAAGGAAAAAACGACTAAAAAGGAAGTTGCTCAATGCGGTAATTGTGCGTTTGGGCAAGGAACTGACATCAAGAATTACGATATAAAAATCATAGCCTGTAGGCGACTCCCTCCTACGCAGGAAGAAAATAGACAAACACCAGGCCCGTTCCCGTTTCCGATGGTAAATGAAACCGAGTGGTGCGGCGAACATAAACCAATTAAATCTAAGAAAAAGGACTAAGGTCATGGCAAAGAAAAAAGCAAAGAAAAAGGCCAAGAAGGTAGCTAAGAAGGCCGCCAAGAAAGTAGTTGCCAAGAAAAAGGCTGTCAAAAAGGCCAAGAAGGTAGCGGAAAAAGAGTCCCCGATGGTTACAGTAGGTACCGTCATGTTGCTTAAATCGCTCTACAAGCGTGCCAGGAAAATCGGCATGACTGACAACCAGATCAAAGCACAGTCTGATGCAGCGGCAGTGAAAGCATTTTGTGACCAGTTACATCCGGCGTCTAATCCTGGTGCAAAACCGAAACCCGGCGTCGTTCCTCCACCGGTAGAGTACGATGACAACATCCCTGATAAGATCGACTTTGTATCTACTTTCGAGGTTACGTTCTCCTCGAGCGCCCGGATACAAACCGACGAGAGCAATCTTCAAAATGAGTTGATGAGAATCAACCGCAAATACGGCACCCATGACCCGATACGAATACTCATGGACCGAGACATGCATATCGTCGACGGTAAGAACAAAGCCGAGCAGAACGCAAAAGTTCTGATAACCAAGTACGTGATAATCTATACGGAGTAGTAAAAAATAGGCAAACTGGAACTGAAACGATAACTGAGCGAAAGGTAAAATAATGGATCATTGGGCAGCAGAAGTTGAACATGAGGCTATTACGGCCGAAAATCGTGAGGCTTTTAATAAGCACATGGAGAAGTTTCCGACGCAAGCGGATGCTTTAGTCAATCACATGGAGCTTGCGAAACAATTAGGTGTACCTTACAAGCTCCCTGAATCTATGGAAAAGCTGCCAGACGACGCAAGCAGAACGGCACTGACAGCGGCGATGAATAAGCTTGCAGGCCGTGAGGTTGCTACCGATATCGAAGGGCTGGCCGATCTGAATATGAAAATTGGCCTGGCCGAAGGTGCTCCTGGAAATGAGGACCTGGCAAAAGCTTTCAAGGAGTATGTTGTCAAGAGTGGCAAAGGCAAGAAAATGGCTCAAAGCGACATCGCTTTCATAAATGAAACGGTCAGTAAGTTAGCCATTGATGCCAGTGCAAAAGCAGCATCGGCCAAAATTGCCAAGGCAACGGAAACAAACGATGCTCTGGTCGCTATGCCTAAATATGGTAGTCAGGAAAAGCTTGACGAAGCATCTGAATTTGTAAAGCGGGCTTTTCAACATCAAGCCGGTTTGTCAGCAGAGCAGTTTGAGAAAGTTGGAAAAAGCCTTGCTACCAGTATTTTCTCGCAAGACCCCCTCCTGGCAGATGCCATAATCACTTTAGTTGCACCGCTTGGAAAAACCGTTAAAATCGAAAGTGGTGATGGAGATCCAAAACCCGATCCAAAAATTTCTGACCAGGATAAACAGGTTGCGATAGACCTGGGTTGGGTTTAATGAATAGTTACGCTCTATAAGCACCCCGTAAGGGACAATGCTCTTTATACATAAAAAGTGAGATAATGTAACCATTGGTTGCACCTTGTGACGCGTCGGAAAGACGGCGAACCCAGTTATGCAGGGTTAAATGCAAGGTGAAGCCCCGTAAGGGACAACTTCTCCGAAATAATTGTAGTGTAAATACGAAAATTATTTCAAGGAGAAATGTAATGGCAACATTATCAACTGCAACAATAGGCAACATCTTCGATGTTTTGAAGTTTAAGTTGCCGAACGGGTCCGCCGTGGACTCAGTGGTAAACGCAATGGCGGAAAGGGATGATTTTTCTCGATTCGTGCCTGCGTTTCCTGCAAACAACGGCCTCACTCATAATGGTTTAAGAACAATCACGCTGCCTACTGGCTATGTAGTAGACGTAGGCGGTAGCTGGAAAGCTTCCAAAACTATACACGAACCTTTCGTCGAAGGTTTGATGACTGTTCGCTCTGCGTATGAAGCACCAACAGACACGTTCCAGCAGGAGAAAAAAGAAGTTGGTATGAAACTTCTGCGAGCCAACAGGACCGCTCACGTTATGGGTCTTAATCAGGCGGTCGGCAATGCTATTCTTGGCGGCGGTGATGACAACAAAGGCACCACACCCTCCGCAAACCAAAGCAAGCTCATCGGCCTGATGGACCGTGACCCCTACATGACATACGACAACAAGTTTACGTTTAACGTAGGCGGGTCCGGCACCAATCT
>SDBU01000647.1_pt1 | contig 48962 bp, 59 predicted proteins | sample 2277071 | NCBI WGS metagenome assembly SDBU01 (sample SAMN10397929, study PRJNA504765) | marine sediment metagenome | isolation source: marine sediment core GS08_GC12, 126 cmbsf | place: Arctic Ocean: Gakkel Ridge, Loki's castle | collected 2008
CAATTTTAAACTTCCGATTTCCCACCTGGTCAAACAATTAACTAAGTGTTCCTCATCAAGCTTAACCAGGTGCTCTTCATATTTGCAGACCTCTAACTTCATTAATTCGTAGTTCTCTAACCAAAGGCCAGACCTACTAAACTGATGAAGCTTGATTAACATAGCTGGAGACCAAGCATGATAGTCTATAACGTACTCAGCTATGAACTCAGGACCAGACCAACCTGCATGAACGGCACCGAGTATTGCATCAGCTAACACTCGTTTCTGAATTCTTGAAACACCGTCCAAGTTATCAGATGAGTCCCCGACAAATGACCGGAACATGACCAACAAGTTTGGTGGCACACCATACCGCTCTTCAACTTTCTCGACGTCCCATTCGTACAAACTGCTGGCATGGCTTTTCAAGACCAATACTCGGTCGTCAACACACTGGAGTAAATCATTATCGTTTGAGTATAGCAGAACTGACTCACTGGTCTCTAACGCTAAGCTATACATAACGTCGTCAGCTTCTTCTCCGTGCTCCCAGTACAATGGCCAGAAGTTTTGGCAGAATAATTTCAAACATTCAAGTCGGTCATAAAAGCTGGCTTTCATGGCTGACCGATTAGCTTTGTACCGCCCACCTTCCGTTCGTTTCCTGTTGGTAGGCGTGTCAAACGCTATCTTGATCTGATGGTCTGGGTACTTACGTTCTAGACTCTCGAGTGATCGTAAGAATCCAAACTCCATACCAGTATGTTCTCCAGCCGAGTTCTTTAAGAAGTCCATCTTGTGCAAGGCTCTATGAGCCAACATATTTCCGTCAACAATAATCATTCCCAATCAAACATCCTTTCCCAAGGCAGTTCTAGCACTCTAGTAACTGCATGTTGACCACTACACTCTCTATGGTATACACGACCGTCTATTCTTTTTGTTTCGGTAACGAGTTGCACCGTATTGTGAGCGTCCTTCAAAAACTTACAAAACTTTTTATCACGTTTTGTAAAAGAAAAAGGAATAGGCTGGTCTAAGTCACCTTTGTTTACTATTTCAAGGTAAACTGGATTGCTTGTAAACACCCACAAAGTTGTAGTAATAACCTCTTTATTCTTAGCCATCATGTTCCACCAATTTATAAAGTTTTTCAACCCATTTCTTATCTGCTAAGGACAACCGATTTTGCCTAAGCAATAATCGCATATACTTTCGTTCGTAACCCAGTTCTAACAGTTGTTCAACTTTTTGCCTTAAACTCATCCGATACCTAAAATATAGGTCGTTTACCCTAAATCCGCTGATCAGCAGTTGAAAGTCGCCTGACAGCCATTAAACGGTTGCCTGACAGGTCGGTCAGCTCTCTAACCGACTTAAACCGACCCCCTAGTACTTAATTTAAAGAACAGCCCCTTGTAGACGGGTATGCCCCTAAAATCCATTGTTGGATATTTGAAGATCCAGTTCTCATCTATGTCCAAAGGTTTGTCCGTGAAGAACATATGACCGTCAGCAACCGGCAACGAATCCACGTAGACTAAATCACAGGCTCCACCTGAACAAGCTGGTTCATTAGCCAACGAAGTATGATCTCGTTCTTCAATCATTTTTAAATAATCAACAGGTTTATAATTTTTAATTAGTGACCTATATTTAGTAATATCCAAGTCAGTCACTTCTTCCCGCGGAGCATACGGTATTTCTTTGTCAGCAAACTTGGGGAAGAAACTCATCGACCTAATCCGCTGTCTGTTAGCCCAGGCATAGTTAAGAACTGAATCCCACTCGTCCTCAGCAACGACCACCGTTGAACTTATATTATGGGTTAATTCATCCTCACTCATCCCATGCTTCATACCACCAAATATCCAACTGTCATATACTTTAAATATAAAGTCCATGAATTCTAATGGCTGAATAGCACCCAACGTCACAGATCCTGATGGAGCTTCAACCGGAAACGTTATGCACAAGTCACCATCTAATTTATGTTCCACCATATGTGGATTCATGGCCGCGAAATATTGAGCCACAGGTTCATTTCTGTTAGCAGTAACACGCCTGAAATATCTAGGTGAATGGTGTGGGTGAATTCCTGAACCAACACATCCAAGCTCTAAACTAGACGTTCCACTTGGCTTGACAGTCGTACACCTAGCTGCTACATTAATGCCAATCAATTTAGACACCCGTTCATTCTCGTCCTTAACTTTCTGGGCTGCTATTTTCAAGGTCGTTGAACTTAAGCCAATTGTAGGCTTGTCCATTATGCCGACCAAGCCAACACCTAACAATGCATCTCGTTTAGCGATTTGTTCCGTTGCCTCAGTTAAGTACGGGAAGTCAGTATATGCAGCTTGTAACGTACCGATAAACGCTGCTGCTTTAGCTGCGTCAAAGAACTCTTGTTCAGAATCACAAGCTGCAACATTTATCTCGCACAGATTGCAGAACCCAAAGCCAGTCTCATCTTCCCAGTCATCCGCTTCACTAGTTTCTAAATCTATACTTATAACTTTAGTAGCTATAGGATCAATCCCTATCTCTCCACACGGGTTAGTACCATGATCTAAGTTGTTAGTAAACATGAATCCTGGCTCGCCATACGAATGTCGGTTCTTATTCATTAGTTCAAGGAATTCTTGTCTAGTAGTTTGATCCCTTAAAAACACTACGCTGTTATTAGCCATAGCCCTCTGGCTGTTTAGACCGTTGTAATTAAAGTGCTCATTAGATTTGCAATTTAGCATCTCGTCATCATCTTTACTGAACAACGATATCAGTGAACTCCTACGAATACCACCAGCCAATACAGACTCTGCTATGAAACAAATAATATCATGGCATTCTATAGGCCTCAACCGCCTACCAATAGCCTCATCTAATATGGCTCTTATACGTTCGACCAACGTTTTCAATGGCAAATGGCCAGGAGCACGACCGCCTCCAGTCTTAAGCTCGGCACCGACTGGTCGGATCAAGTCATAACAAGGTTCAAAATATTTACCTCGACTGTAGCTCTCAAAGAGCAGTCCTATTGTATCTGCCCAGCCAGTTATAGTATCTTTCGGATGGTGAATAAGCACTTCGTGTTCATTAGGCTCTCCTATAGCTGGTAGATTAGCCACATGCTGCTTCTGGACTGAGAACCCTACCCCACAACCGCATAATAGTAGGTACAATATTTCTTGGAAAACTCGCGGTCTGTCGATTAAAGTGTATGCGCAATTATACATCCGTGCATTATGTGCTATAATAGCTGGGCCACCAAATTGCATGCTCCGCATAGACGGCAAAACTTTCTTCTTATGAACGTAAGCAAACGCATCATTGATCTCAGTTGCTAATTGTGGATTCCTATCTATATGCATACCTTGGCTGCGATAAACTGTTTCCTTATAAGTCTCTCTTCGTTTCTTTGCAGGCAGATATTTAGCATATTTGCTAGCATGAATATAATCTGCAACTGCTAACTTGTCCGGTGATAACACACGGAGCTCAGTATGCTTATCTCTGTACAAGATAAAAGCCTTGGCAACCTGAGGGAGCTCTCTCATCAAAGCTTCTTCAACTGCGTCTTGAATAGTTTCTATACTAATTGGCTTGTACAAGGGCAGACCTGAAAGTTTACTGGACACTGAAATCGCAGCGAAATACACATCGTTTTTATTATCAGTGTCTTCTCCGTTTACTTCTATCATAGCTGCTAAGATCGCGGCTTCGATTTTCTTTATGTCAAACTCTTGTACACTTCCGTCTCGTTTAATTACCTTCATTTTCACTCCTGAATAGTTTACGCTCATCTTGTCTGATACAAAAAGATTTTTTCCACTGACAAGTTACATCAGTCCTCATCCCGCCCCATGCACTTTTAGTTTTCTTCTGTACAACCTTGACTCCGACTGGGTGTAATTCTTGCAGCTTATAAGCTTCGGCTGCCATGAGTTCTAAAGTTCTATACCGTTCGCACCCACCTTTGGCCTGAGACCCACGTTGACCCTGAGCATACTCAAAGTCAACAACATTATTATACCCAAGTTCCAACAGACTTAAAGTCATGTGGAAATCTTGACGACAAACAACGTCTCTAAAGTCAAGACCCTCCTTATGTATAATCTCCGCATCGTAGAAGTGAAAACGCATGGCCCGAGTATTTTCTAAATATTTACGAACAACCCTGTTATTACCTTCTCTGGGCGACAAAGCTCCGTGAGCATAGTCTTCCAAATAATTTTCAATCCGTTTAAACATTTTGATTATATCATCCAACTCAGTGTATCTTAATCGCCAGTCAGAAGCCGACTTGCGAATATAAAATTTAAGATCATCATCAATACAAACGTGGTAAGGATCTTCTTCCCAATACTTGTCTACAATAGCTTGTCTTATGTCTGAGAATTTATACTCGTCCGGGACTACAAACTTCTCATCCATCCAATGCTCTTGCTCGCATTCAGGAACTACCATTATAACTCTATACGGTAGCTGATGAGCGAACAGGGAGACCCGTGTATATTGCTGGCTTAACCTACCTCTGGTCGGTATAAAAATAATCATCTTAAACTCCCTGATACTTTTCTTTTTCTATATTCAATAATCCACCGTTTGTATTCAACACAAGTGTAGTAGCACTTTTCTACGTTTCTTTTATAGTTATCAGCCTGACATTTCATACACGGGCACTTCATTTTTAAACTCCCTGATACTTTTGTCTTGGCCTACCTGCTCCGGTCTTGACTCGCTGATATTTATCAAATTCACAAAGGCTATGTTCTATTTCTCTTAGTTCAAACGGACACACTCCATCCTGCTGAAGGAAATGCTTTGCTATATGACCACCAATCAGGCCATCATCTATAGCCATGTTATATAGCTTGACCATCGACTCACTTGATGGTTCCATCCCCAATCTTTGCAGCCCACGTTTAGCACCTGGGCCTAAATTTGCCCAGCTCAGTTTATCTTTAGCTCCAGATAGCAAGGGTGTAAACCGTAAGTCACAAACTATTTCATACGCTATAAACTGACCGACCATTTGAATTTCACACAACTTTTTAGTAACAGCTTCTAACGATTGATTGTGGTATATAAAAGCTATAAAGTCTTCACCGAACTCTTCAGCTATACCTCGGGGACCAGTTAGGTGCCCATATATCTTACCATGCTGCTGGATAACTTCCCCGGTGCCGGTTGTCATGTGAGCACTAGTGAATACCTTTTTACCTAGTTCCCGCTTCCTGACTAACACTTGTCTTATGTATTCAAAGTCTTTAGCGTGCGTCCACCCAATATCTTCTGCATGATCTGCTAGGTTAAACAGGCGGTACCAAACAACGTTAAACAATATATTAACTGCGTCTTCAATATCTAAGTCAGCTAACGGAGTTCTATTTTTATGCCAACGGCCAAGCATTTTGTTCAACGCAATAGTTCCAGTATCTAACTGACGGAACACGTTAGTGAACTTATAGGTCTGAAATATACTGTCGTCCGTCCATGGCTTTCCTGACTTTAGGTTGAACCGCCGATTATAAATCCTGTGCCGTTCGTTCATCCAATAAAAGAAGTCTTGTACAGTTGCTGGTTGTAGGTCACGCTTTCCCATCAAACACCTCCACGGCTTTCCGTAATTGTGGGTCAGAAATATATTCACTATCTATTATTTCAGGATGCCATTTAGCAGCACAAACTAAAGCTGCATCGGCTATAATAGAATAGAACGAAAACATTTCATTTAACAGCGGATCATCCTTGTCCACTTTAGCTTCTGATTTACTTGCATTAATAACAAACGTAATAGCCATCCTTATTTGCTCAGCCAAGATCAAAGAGCAAGAAGTAGGATAGTGTTCACTTATAGGGCTGTCAACTAATAGTTCCTTCTTATTCATGTCCATCATTTTGTTTATCTGTTCAAAGTTGCGTTCATAAAAATGCATTGACCCGACGTTATGAGTATAGCTGCCAGGAATAACACCTAAGATATCTGCCACCAGTTTCTGTAACTGAGTATTACAGAATACATCGTAAGGCATACCAAGCCAAACGTCATTGCTCCGCATAGTAGTGACTAAATGCAGATAACCGTTCCTTAACAGAAATTGATGTACTAACGTACACGGTAGGTCTTTCTTATCTAGCAGTTTAGCGTGCTCTAAATCAGACCCAGTCCACATAGTCATAACTGCCTGTCTACTTTCAGGGTGTAAACTTAGAGTAGCGATCAAATCTGTTAGCTGATCAACTTTATGTTCTCGGCAAGAAACGCAACCGCCAACGTTGGTGACCCAACGATCACCGTAGGCTCCGAACGCATGAACACCATCTTCAGTGAACCGAGCATAGCCTGGGGCGAATAATTGTAAAAAGGTAGTATCGTCAGTCATTGCCAAGTACCACAGTAATTCAGCACAAGCATAATAAGGGCTTAATTTTCTGACTCGGTTGAAAAGAAAATTGTTGTTTACTGTTTCCAACTTTTCAGAATAACCAACTACCTCTGATGAAGAACCATTTCTGCTCTCTAACTGAATTCCATCAGTATCTAACGTGCACAAAGTTTTAAGCCACAGATTGTCCATTTTCTACCCTTTCTCTTCTGTCGATAGTTACTTGTTTATTAGCTATAAATCCTAGATTGACAAACGACGGTCTTAACCGTTCAACACTAAGTATGACTAAGTTGGTTATTAGATCTATTTTAACCAGTTCTTTGTATTTCATTTTGAAAATATAATAGGAATGAATCTTATGGTAGACACCTTTGTTTTCAATAGCTATTGGTGAACACTTTCCATTAAGGATCTCTACACCTAAAATAACTATGTCATCCTGTATATTTAGAACTTTTAACAACACGTTGTTGTCAATAATAATCTCTTCACCAATCTTTCGACCTAATAATAACATATCAGAACCCTTTCAATTGGTTTTCTAAGCACTCGTTCTTTGACTTCTCGTCATCACGCCATCGTAAGAAACCAGGGAACTTTAATCGTCCCTTAGCAGCAACAGACTGGTAGCTAAACTCACCGACCCGACCTATCAATGATTTCATATCCACCGACATGCGATAGTCTGCTTTGAATCCCATACCAACTGAAGCTATAACTACTTTCTCATGACCAGAGTAGACCGCTATCTGAACGGCTTTCAGTCCGCCAGCATACGTTAAACTATCACTAACTGTATAGCTAACAACAAAGGCGTCAACAGTTAGCTGAGGTTTGATTTTCCAACTATTACCTAATGGATGATCTTTTAAGACCCAACCTTCAATTCCACTGGCTATAGCAAGCTGTTTAAGATTCTCAACCTCTGAATCTGATACAGCTTCTGGTTCAGAAGTTAAACGGTTGACTTGAGGGACAACAAACCGTTTAGTCATCATGAAATACTGTTCTTCAAAAGTCAGGTCTAACAGTTTACCTGCCCAAAGTTCTACTCTGAATGGACTTAATAATAACCGTTTATCAGCATCGTTTATCAACGTCGGTACTGAAGTTGCTTGTACGTCAAAGGCGTGTAGCTCACACCTTAGTATAGTTTTGTCTGGTAGGCTTTCAACCTGTTGCTTGATATTAGGATTCAGTTTAAGCTTTGGCCAGAGATTTTCCTTCTGCTTCTTTGTGCAGATAACTATACCGAACTGGTTATCCTTATACACTTCCGTGTAATAGCCATCAAACTTAGTTTGAGCTATAGTCACGGGTTGACCGCCATATTCTTTTACTTTTATCGGTTCAAGAAAATCCATTATACCATTGACCCTTCAATAGTTTTGACAGCCTTAACAGCTTTTGAATATTTAGCTAATATTCCATCCTGTGTTATTATTTGTAACTGTTCTTTTCTGATCTCGTTCAGACTTCTATTAAGTTCAACTAGTTTTGAACTGGCAACCGCTTTTCGTTTAACAACTAGATCTCTCTTAGCAGTCAACTCTTCGATCTTAGAATTCAAATCTTCTAACTGCCAATTCAAAGAATCTTCTTGGTAAGTCTTGACCAACGTTTTACAAATTGTTTCTTTTTCTTTTAACTGAGCTAACTTCTCTTCTTTTGCTTTTGGTAAACCAAGCTTTTTGTATCTCATTCTAAATTCCTTTTAGACAGTTGGGGTTTAAACTTTTGGTTAGAAAATCCGTTTTAGAGGAAGGCTAATTCCCTTTAACCCTTTAAAGAGGATTTACAAATAATGACTTCTTTCTATCTCAGCCTTCGAAAGTCATCCCTATCCTGTCGTTAGTGCACTGAGCACAGGACCTGCCGGAGTGGCAGCCTACATCTTTTCGATAAGTGCGTCCAGATCTTTCTCGTCCATACCAGATTCGATAAGCTGTGCTCTCAACTTCGCCATCTGAGTCTTGGCCTTGGCAAGTTTTGACGCTGCTTTTCTGCTTGATTCAGAACCAAACTTCTCGATGCGATCAGCTTTACCTGACAACTCCGAAGCCTTCTGAGCGAAGAACTCAGACTTCTGCGTAGCGACTAACGATTGGTACTTGATAAATACAGATTCGCTAGCAAAAGCAGCTTTGCCTAACGGCTTGTTCGTGCGATAGTTGAACGTTGCCGGCGATACAGTCAGCAAACCTTCCGCATTAACAGCTTTGGCATCTGCTTTCTTCAAAGCAGCTAGATCAAAATCCTGGCGACCTTTTACCTTTTCCTTCTTTTTTTCTAATTGTCCAACTTTCTTACCCATTTTAATCTTCTCCAATTACTAATTAATAATTTGGCTTTCTCATCAGAGCCAGGATGCCAACCTAGCTGACTACCGACCGAAGCCGGCAGTTTCGAATTTATGCTTCGAGCTTAGCAATCTTAGCAGCCAGCTTCTCGGCCTGAGCTTTAGCTCTGACCAGCTTTTCAGCTTTCTTTGCCGCAGCTGCTTCAGCACGTTCAGCAGCAGCAGCCTGACGTTCAGCCTTAGTACCTAGCGAGTCTAAACGCTTCTCGATGTTGTCAGTTGACTTAACCAGAGAAGTGTGGAGACTTCCCAGACGTTTGACAATTGCTTCCGGGCAACCGTCAATTGACTTAGCTGCAATAGCAGCTGCCAACATACAGTCTTTAGCAGAAACCAAACTCCCCATTACAGCATCAACTTCCGGAGACCTCTTTACTACTTTCTTAGTGCTGACAATCTTCTTTGCTGTTTTCTTTTTTGCCATCTTTCTATTCCTTTCAAACTTTGAATTATATTATACTCTATTTCTACGTTGAAGTAAAGCACAAAATAAAATTTATTTACTTGACAGTTTATGGTACATGTTTTCAATTCTTTGTTCTAAGTTATATATGTCAATAGCAGTACAAGCAATAGTTCTATTATCTAACCCTTCAGGTCGTCTACTTGCAATAGCTAAATTTAATACAGACTTCTTTTGGCCTAACATAATTTTTAACTCTTTTTTAGTTCTCTTTACAGTTGCCATTTTGAATTCCTTTCAAACGTTTAGTCTCATCAGTACTGGCTCTTACCAGCAGACGCCCGGAGGCGTTTCGACTTATTTCCTTTCTGAGAAGTAAGCTAAAATAAGATTCGCAACTTTCTTATTCTCAACACCAATATGCCAAGCACATTCGCCGGTGATATCTTCAACATCGGGATTCGTTGAACAATAGTTTTTACCAGTTTTGTAATTATAGATGGCAAACACTTTGCCATTAATTCTTCCATTCCACTCAGCGTCAATCTTATCGTATTCGTAAGTATCAACATTTGTTGGGCCGAAAACTTTAACAAGATCCTGGTAAGTTGTTTCAGCAGGAAGATAACCTGCCAGACTTGTACTGGCAATAATTACACCCTTGGACATGACAACATCTAAGGCTTCTCTTTTTACTTTAAACTCTGACAGCCACGGGAAAGTCTGAGCATTAGTTTCATCAACTGACAACTTGTATTCCGTTAAAAGGCTTTTGACATTCTTCTGGAGATCATCAGTGACTTTAAGAATCACTAAGTCTTCCAGACCGCCAAGACTTGTGATGCCCATGGAATGACCCATGAGGACAACGCTGATCGTCTTACCTTTATAGCTTTCCAACATTTTCTTTTCATTAGCATTCAGTTTCTTCATTTTTGAATTCCTTTCAAACGGTTTTAAATTATTAACTTTTTCAACTAAGATCATTATCGGTGTTTAACGTTCAAAAGTAAAGCACAAAATTGAACGCTGTCAACAATTTGTTTACTAGCTATACATAACTTCATTCAAATACGTCACTTACAGGGGAATAAAAATTGTCAAATTATGCAATTTTCTTCTCTAATGTGCTGCCTCAGCCCAGTTAGTTTCAGAGACACCGATTCCAGTGATGATCGGTATACGGAATTCTATACTAGGACTTTCAAGCATTTTAACTATATAGGATTGCACTTGCTCGTCGTGTAAAAGCTCTAACGGGCACTCGAATAGTAGTTCGTCATGGACGTTAGCTGCTAACCGTATACCCCAATCACGCATCTTCTTATTCCATCTAGGACTCAAGGCTACCATACGTTCTTTCATTAAATCCATAGCACAACTTTGAATCAGAGAATTAAAAGCCTTGTAGCAGAACTTGCTTGGTATATGTCGGCGACGTCCGTAGGCGTTAAATATATAGCCACGCATTTTACAAGCATTGCTTGCTTGTCTACTTGTCTCTCTTAACCCGGGAATCCGTTCATGGTAAGTTTCGTACGCTCCCTTAGCATGCGTACGACATAACTTTTTAAACGTTGCCTCACGTTGTTCAACTTTCAGTTCGCCCTCAGCAAGCATCTGGATAATCATTTCTGACAGTTCTTTTATAATATCTGGGTTAGACATCAAGTCGGATATAACCTTTCGTTCACCCGCACCGTAAGCCATACCAAAGTTCAGGGTCTTACCTACTTTCCTGGTCACGTGCATCAAGTCCGCAACCCACTGATGGAAGTCAACAGTCGGATCATCATTATAAGCTTTGATCATCTGAATATCTTTTATGTAATGAACTATAAGCCTGAACTCTATCTGAGAATAATCACAGCTAATAAACCCGTGCCCAGCCTTTGGATGGATTAACGCTTTAGACCGCTGATTTTGCTGTTGGCTGTTTGGTCTTTTAGCAGACATACGCCCAGTCCTAACAGTTTGGTTGTAACTTGTGTGGACTAAACCATTCTCATCTGCTAAGATTTCAAAGTTATCAGGATACAAGCTTTTGAATTGACTATCAGTTCTAAACTTTTTAATGGCCTTGATAATGGTTAGCAGCTTCTCGTCTGCTAAAGCCATTGGATGGACTTCGTATAGTGATAGTGCATCCTTTTCAAACGTCGGCCGTCCAGTGTCTACCTGCTTACCGCCCTTCTTTTCCTTAATAGTAGCAATGACAGGCATACCAAATTGAGTGATAAGTATATCGTATATACATTTAGAACTGTTAACAAATTCTCTATCAGACAGTTCGTGAATTATATCCCCGTACTTAATCATCGTGTGCAACGCTTTATAAGTTTCAACCTTACACTCTTGTCTATTGATTAACATACCCTCACGTTCCATATCAAACAACACAGAGGTTAAGTTCTTCTCGGTCTCCCATAGTTGTTGCTGATCATCCCCTAATTCAGATAATAGATGCCTGTATAACTTACGATTCATCAGCACGTCATCAATAGCGTACTCTCCTAGTATATCGGCCGGAACTTTAGCATAGTTATGCCAATGAGCTGCGGTGAATACTGCTGCTAAATAATCATTAACTCTGTCCGATGACTCAATGTCATAGCCTAGCAGTTCATGGCTAAGAGTTTTCAGGTCGTGGCTAAACCTGTCACTGTCAATAATTTTAGACAACGTAAGTGTACATGCTAGTTGACAACCAAATTCTACGTTCTCTATAGCCAAAAATTGAGCATCAAAATTAACATGGTGGTTTATCCACAGGTCACAAACAGATAGCAGTTTGCGTACCCAGTCTAATACTGGTTTAAGCTCTACGTTCTTATAAGCTAGGCAATCAATATGCCTGACCGGTATATAATAGGCTTCTTCTAGGTCATCAACCGTAACGGCTAGACCACAGATCCTATCACCACCGAACGGATAGAACCCTCCGTGCTTTAGCAGCTTCTTTTCCAAATCAGTTAGCTTGCCGTTTTCCTTTTTAGACTTAACCATCTTCTCAGCTATATAATTCCTTGACTCAATGTCTAAGAATACTTCCTTGGCTGAAGATAAGTCTGGCAGATCTGCAACTGATTCAACTAGATATCCATTCTTTAATTTTATCACTTAACTGTTTCTCCGACATTTCATTCATTTCTTTTACTGTCAGTACACCCATATCTTGTTTAAGGAACTCTGCCCCACGCTTATCGTGTTCAGTCAGTATATCATAAATTATACCGCAGAACAACTGGCTGTCTATAACTATATTAGCACAGTTCGTACACGGACTATAAGTGCAGAGCATAACCAACGGCATATCCGGTAGCGTATTATTTAACTTTAACATGTCACGAACAAGCCTTGGCTCAGAATGGGAGCACCCACAATTACCTACCTCGTTGGAACATTTATGACCTTCCCGGCTTGGACCGTTGTGGACCATCCCTATTGTCAACGGATTCATATGTTCATCAAATCCTATAGCTGCACAACCAACAGCCTTGCGTAAGCAAACCTGATTCCGTTCAGCAAACAACAAAATCTCACCAAACATCATATTCAATTTAGTATTCATTTCAAGTTCTCCAATTCAGTTAACCGTTTGAACCATTCTTTTATTGTGTGCTGAACTATTAACTGATTAGGAAAGACTGGCCATTTACTTTCCTCTACTAGAGGAGTTAGGTCAATCTTAAAGTCTACAACAGGTCTAAGTGTAACGTCCGTCTGCTCGTTGGCTAGTAAATAGTATTCTTTGTTGGCCATACACATATCATCAACAGACAATAGGTTCCCCCTATCATCTGCTTCGATCCGTTTCCTATACCAATTAAAATCACTGGCATACATTATAATAGTCATCGACCCTAAAGCCTTTAACTGGCCGTCTAAAATCTCTAACCGAGGTTGGCTTATAGCATTGTGCCAGACAATACCTCCAAGATGAAATCTATCTTGAATAGCATACTTAGACATCATGTCTCGGTAGTGGCTAAAGAAATTGAACGATGAATTAGGCCTACTCATATGCGAATAGTAAGTAGGGAACTTATGCTTATAACCACCTGCCTCGGTCAACAGCTTCTTAGCAAACGTGGTCTTACCTAGGCAATCACTTCCTTCAATTATTAGCATTATACAGTCCCCAAAATTAAAGGCATCGGTGGTATTTCAACTTCATTATCTGAAGCAGTTAAACAAACAGCTTCAGCCCAATCACGACATTCTTGAGCGACTTCAGGTTTAAGTGACATAACAGTGGCTAAATTTATTTCAGCGGGAAATTCATCAGCTACTAGCATAAGTAAATCATGTATAGACCCAAACCACCTAGGAGTTCCATACCATATCTGATCTTCACCACGAGAATCCAAGATTTCTTGAATCCTTGGTGACTCGTAGTCTGGACCCTTGTCTCGCATCCGCGAATTCTTTTCTGGATCTCTCTTCATCTTAGTCATATTGCTTCTATGAACTTCTTCAAACACTTCTTGGAGCGGGATATTAAAAGTGGTGGCAGTCCCGCTGACCACGTATGTCAAATCCCCTAACCCATCTGCCAGCTCAAGCTCATCATTACTGGCCATGGCTTCGACGACCTCAGTCAATTCTTCAGCGATCAGATACAAGCGATAAAGCCGTTCATCACCTTTCTCAAGATGAAACATCGCTGGACCTTTAACCATACCAGTTAATTTTTCTAACTGATTAGCAGCGGATATCAATTCAATACTAGCCTGAGGATCACTATGCTTATCACCCAACAAACTCTCACCGACCGCGAATCCATGCTTAGTCTGAAACTCTGCTACAAGTTGCTCCATTTTCATTATCTTCTCCTAGAATTCATTTTCATCTTGTAATTTAAATTTATCAATATCCCCAGAATCTCTTATCTTTTTCAATAACCGTATAAACTCACTGGTCTTAACGTACCAACGCTTTACCCTATACAATGCGTGCTTCCTGACCAAGAACGATAATAACATTTGAGCAGTATCACGTTCGATCCCACACCAATCTTGTATATCAACCAACGTAACTTCATCAGTATGAATTAACTGGGTAATAAGGTCTTTAGGGAATTTAGTGGACAACAATTTAGTTTGGATTTGTAACGGATCTAAAATAGAGCTTGAGAATATTTGAGCACGACTGAAATCTGCATAACCAAACTCTGGTTTAGAATATTCATTATCCAGGTGATTGGCCACAAACTCTATATGGCAGGCTCTAACCAGTATAACTTCATTATCTTCCAACGTACTGAAGCTCATAGCTGCAGCAGCAACAGCTAACCGTGCGAGCTTATAACGCATAGTACCACGGTCACACAACGGCATGCTCTCACTAAATTTAGAACACAGCTTAGTGGCTAACTCTAAGCATAACTTCTCAGCTCCGTTTTCAAATTCTATTTGGTCTAATGACCTGGTCCAAGCCCATAAAATACATCGTTTGCAAAGCTCGGCAGTATAAACATGGTCGACTGACTTTCTTGAACTGTTCAACCTATTCAAGTCATCTGGATTTACTTGGTTAGCAGCTGGAATAGTAGCTTGATCGAACCGCCTAATATCTTCTTGGCTACCAATCAGTTCCTTAATAGCCTCAACTCCAAAATTATAAGCGTTTAATGGCCGCCCAGATCGAGGATTGCTAATCATTATCAGCCGAGTTCTGGCATGAGCTCTACGTTTTTCAATCTTTGATATCTCAGCCACACCACTACTACGCATATCAGTTAGTCGGCCAACGGTCTCAACTGACGTACCCTTAATTTCTTCCATGATAACTAACCGCCTGTCGTGCATAGGAATAACCCCCCAGCTAACAAACCAACGGTTGCTACCTAACTGCTGAAGACCACCTAATAAACCGGCTGATGATGCGTTCTTACAATCATGCTTGACTCCTAGTCCGTAATGCTCAATCAACCGTATAGCAGTTTCTGACTTACCTTGGGAACTGTCCCCAACGATCAAGCTATTTACCCACCCGTTCTGCCTACGGTTATCAAAATTAAAATATAAAACTGAATGATATGTTAAATCAAAAACCATATGTAATGTTTCTCGTTTATAAATACGTGTAACATTAGTGGATATATCTTCGTACCGGTCTTTAAACTTTTTAATCAAACTTTGAACCGTCCAACTATCAGGTCTTAAACAGTTTAAAGTTTTGAGCTCTTCAGCGTCAGGCTTAAACGATGCCAAGTTATCAGCACCTTGTTCAATCTTATCCATTAACAATACAGCCTGCTGAGTCTTAGGGTGGGGAAACATTCTGCCAGACATACAATAGGGGGTGTTTAGTTCTATCTCATCTTTATCAACAACCAAGAAGGCTGATTGAACTATGTGATCTCTATTATCACCAGAAATTTGAAGCTGAGGTGTTAGCCGCACGTCCAACACTGTATAAAATTCTGAAGCAGATACGTCCACTGTTTTACAACCGATTGGTATGCCTAAGCTTCTTTTAAGAGCTTCCTCTTGATGAGATACTGGAGTGTTAACCATATCTAATATGCCGGGATTAGTAGAAGATATCTTTACACGTCTTAATCCTGAATCTGGGTTCTCTTCTACACCTCTTACCGGGCAATAAATACAGTTGTCACTTTTACCACCGTCAACTACACAATCAACATTAACTGAACTTGGTATCAAATACGGGGTAGTATCCATGGCAGTAACAACCGTGTCACACTTAATACGCTTATTCATATACTCAGCGTTAATAGCTTCGACCAACCGTATATGATGGACTTCGCAATCAGTATCTGGATCTTGACTAACTACGTTTGGGAGTACAAAGTCAACAGCATCTTGCATTGCTTTTAGTAGATCTTCAATAGTAGCGTGTTCTTGGCCTATCCAGTCATTAACATCACCCTTCGGATATTTTTCAACATCTAAGGGTATAGTTATAATCTTAACAAATTCTGCAACCATTGCTAAGTGCAATGCTATCTTCTTAGAAGCTGCTACACCACCCGCATCTATGTCCATGCAAATATAGACTTTTTTGTCTTTAAATAGTTTTGTGAACCCAGAATCCCAAGCTCCCTCTCCTGCAGTTACAGCTACAGCACCGATACCTACTTCCTTCAACATCCACCCAGATACTAAAGCTTTAATCTCACCACCGGTTATCCATATAGAATCAAACTTTGTATGACCTGGTTGGTATAGAGCCTTTGTCTTATACCCGGCAGTGTTTTTCATTTTCTCACTACCAGGGGCACCAGGTAGGTATCGCCTGATATTGATAGCTCTGTGAGATGTATCAAACACAGGGATCATTATACGACCACTATGATACCCAAGCCGTGCATGTCTAATCATATCATCAGTAACGCCTCTATCTCGTAAAGCAGTTAATAGAGGCCCAGCTCCCCAGATCTGAGAGTGATGGCGTTCTACCGTTTCTAACCGTATGGCTCTGACTTTAGATAATTCGTACCTAGTATGTAAATCTTCAAGGACAGTTTGCCTTGAAGACTCTAGCATAAACGCTAAGAGTGATACGATATCACCTTTAGCTGTACACTGAGAAGCGTGGCAAGTCCAAACGTTTTTCTTTACGTTTAGTGAAACACTCGGGCTGTTATCTTTATGAACCGGACACTTAAGAGAAACTTCGTTATCACCCCTCGGCTCAAACTTCCAGCCTATACGTTCCAATTCTGCTAGAGCATTGATCTTTAAAATGTTTATGGCTTGTGTAGATGAAGGCATTAATTGTCTCACTAAATTGTAATTAAAATAATAAGAATGAGATCACCAGCATTAGCAGGACTTAGCCAGCAAGAGCCTCATAGGAATATTTCACCCGATTAAATACATGATCTCATTCTTAACTTGGATAGACAGGATTCGAACCTGTGACCTTCAGCACAAAAGCTGACGCTCTACCTGACTGAGCTTCTACCCAACCGCCGAGCACCACCTCGGCTAATTGACCCAAAGTTAAAACTCACCGTCACCTGAGTTAGGGATCTTTTCATCAGGATCATCTTCTTCACCGTCAATCCGAAGCGTGTTATTTTTATGAGCTTCTGCTAATTCTGCATAAGCAGCAGCATGAGCTTCATAATGATCAGCGTCAATAATTGGCTCAATGCCATCTGGTGGTGAACCAGGGTCAAATCCCCACCACTTGTTACCGTTCTTATCCCTGAGAGCAATAGTCATCTCCCAGACTTGAGCCCAAAGCGGTACAGTTTTCTTCTGATCATCGATAGTGACCTTACGCATCTGAGCACCGGTAGCAAATCCACGACCAACAAAGAAGTCACCCTTCTGGAACGAGATTAGGCAACGTTCACCTGCAAAATCTCCGTCGTAAATAATACCTACAAAACAAAGATGCTCAACGAAACGATACTTACGCTGATCCCCTGGATCTTTAGCCAAGTCTTCTTCATAAGGTTGTGTCCATTGCTTTGAGTCCCTAGCCTTTTTCGCTACCGGATGCGTTGGATCATAAGTTGACTCAACAACCATAGCAGTAGTATCAGCTCTATCAGCCCATTGTTTAAAGACTGTGTAGAAAAATAGAGGCACGAATAAAAACTTGCCTTTCTTTTCTGCTATTAACAAATTACTTGGCCGTAGGATAGCACTTCCTTCACCAAACTTATCTTTCAACTCTGTATCTGACATACCTTGGATAAGTTTTACGAACGGAACTATTACATACTCTTGTAAACCTTTTAAGGATTCGTCTTCATTATACTTCAGAAGATCTTGAACTCCTTCCACTTTTTTAGCTAACGATTTAGTCCGCTTGTCTTTCGCCATACTTTACTCCTTCAACTAAATTATTGTTTACGGCGATGAATTACAGTAAATTCATCAAATACTTTTGGTAGGAAATCTGGTATAGTCTTTCCTGATTCTGCACGTTCAGAAACAAAATCACAAACTCGTTTCCAACTAATGCTGGCCACTCCTAACTTTTGGCCAATCTCCGACACACCAAAATAATCTAACATCTTTTGGTACTCTGGGCTGTCCTTCTTAGGCAGGGTAACTATCTTTTTATAGTGTGGTCTTCCTGAACTGAATTCTCCTTTCATACTCTGTTCTTTACTTGGGTCTTGTAACGTTTCTTGCATAACCTTTATACAAGCAATTTTATCAACCAAAGCTTTCATAGCCTTAATATCTTTCCGTGTATCCTCTATCTGTTCTATAAGTTCCCTGGCAAAGAAGCCTATATCACACATATCAGCTTTGTCTAGATCTCCAGCCTTAACCTGCTCAGCAATTTGTAAAACCATAACCCTAATTATTGACCCAAGCTTTGCAGAGCTAGATATAGCAGCTCTTATTTCATCAACTCTAGACATGGGAAATTATCCTTTCCTTGTAGTTACTATTCCGTGCGTCAAAGGATAAGACTTTAAACGTATCAAACAAGCTGTAAGCAATCATCATCATCAACGCCACAGTCTGTAAATTTCCGGTCATACATATATAGTCTTCCGTAGGATCAAAATCTTTTAATCCGGCTTTCAATTTACTCATCGTTTCTGTTGTGTTGAAAGGGTTTAGTGGATATTCTGAAACGTACTCAATCGGGCCATACGCATCTAATGCAGTGATGTCATACCTCACACTTTTTTCTGCTAAATAAACTCTCATATTAATTTCCTCAATATTTCTTTTACGTCCTGTATTTCCATGGCCATCTGTTTCTTATATTTTAGCCGTTCTCTAATCTCTTCATCAATAGTATCTGGTACAATCAGGTCCGTTATCCTAACTGACGGAGCTCTTGTGTCCCGCCTATGTGCACGGTCTTCCCCTTGACTCCTGACCAGATGAGACCAGTTACATGATATAAAAATCTCACGGTCAACGTACATAGTTGAACTATCAGGGTTGTCTTTATCGTAGCCAATAAAATTTAAACCAGTTCCGGCTGAGGCTGGGTTAGCTAACAACACTCTGCACTCAGGATCTAAATTAATTTTATCTTCAGCAGCTTCAGCATCTCTAACTTTATATTTATTGTTAATGACTTTATGATACCCAACGTGGTTAATACCTAGCTCAGTCAACTTTGCAGACAAAACTCTAAGGTCTTCCACAAAACAAGCCCAAGCAAGAACCTTACTATTGGGATCCCACTCTGGGTCAAGCAGTTCACTGACCACATATTCCACTTTAGGGTTAAGCTCGCTAATCTGCTCAGTAACACCACCTGACTCTTCCAATGTAAGGGGGTTTACCTGCTTATCCCAAGTGAGGTGCCCTGATGTTATCTGTGCTAATCTTAGCAGTTTAGTAAGTATATGATCAGTAGACATACGCTTAGACTCGTTCTCAATCTCATGAACTAGCTTAGTGGCTATCCGCTTGTAAATCTTAGACTGCTTAGTAGTCATGTCAACTTCTGCATAGTCATAAACTTTATCTGGCAGATTAAGGTTTGCTTCTTTCTTTGTGATCAAAAAACTTATCCGTGCCAGCCGTTCTTGAACCAACGGTATGTTTTTCAAGCCAATCAATTTATCAATAGAGCCACCTTCAGCTAATTCCACTTTCTTAAACCGGCCATGATATTGCCTAAAGTTTTTGAACGAACTGAATCCTGAAAGTCCTTCACCTAATAGTTCCCATTGAGCCCATAAATCCATAACCGTGTTAGCTATTGGCGTTCCAGTCAAGATCGTGCGTTGTTTAATATGATCAAACTGGGCAAACTTTCTAAAATGCTTGAACCGTCTACTGCTAGGACTTTTGGACATATGGCTTTCATCATATACAACTATGTCCCAGGGAACTAATTTTACTGCTTCCCACATTGAAGGTACTGAATCAGTTGAGACTATTGACGCTGACCAATCACAATCTTGTTCATCCATTATACCATCATTAAGACAACGGACCCTACTTATTTGCCCCCCTCGTAAGGTCGTTATCTTCCCGGGGTGGACAGAGAACCGTTCAAATTCTTTAGCCCAGTTCTTCCTAACTTGCTTTGGACAAATAATAAGAGCTTTGTACATTCGTTCTTCATCTCTACGAACTCTCAACCCTTCTAAGTTTATCCTAGCAATTACTACCGGTGTCTTACCAGTACCTTGCTCCATGAACAACGCATATCCTGGTTGGTTTATTGAAGCCAACAATGCAATTCGTTGATAGTCAGACAACGGTCTAATAGGGTGGTCAACAAAATCGTTAGGCATTGGTGGAACGTACTGCTCAGCTTTGAACCTAGCAATCATATTAGCAGATGAGCTTTGAGCCAAGAACCGTAAAAGAATGTACTGATACAATACTTTAGCTTGTTCTCCGAATACAACTTTGTCAGTCGGCCACGCATGATGTATGACTAAAACAGTAAAGTCAGTTGCTGCTAAGAACCACTTATGACTATCCTTTACTTGTTTTCGTTCTGGTATACGCCTAAGAAACTCATTACGAGCAGCATAAGAAGCTTTCCAATTACTGACCGTCCGGGTCTGACCGTCCGGGCAAACAAGTAGACGTTCATCTTCGTTACCGGTTGGCTTTTGTAACGTAACAGCCTTGACCACAAAACGCTTGACCTGTTTATCTACCCCGACTAACAAGTAGTCGTTGGGCATCAAGTCTAACGGCTTTAGCACTGTCTCTGTCGCTTTGCACAGCGGTTCAAGAACTCGGGTTCTAAGTGTTTCTATAATCATTTCTGTTTCTCTTGCTTTTAAGTTAGACCTATTGTATACTAAATAGGTCTGAATTGAAAGTTCTGATTTGAAAGTCTTTACTATCCGACTCTGCTGTAGATACTGCGAAGCCAACTAGCTTGCTTCGGGTTAAAGAACTCCAGCGTAGTGGCTGACGTAACGAACTGAGCTTCAACCATAGTCATAGGCTTACCTACTATCTGTTTGGCCTTAGACCTTAGCCGACTATGACTTGCATCTGCTTGCCAATCTTCACACGGGTTGACTATACCTCTGAACGGACAACTTTTTCCCTGCCTACAATTGTTACATAACTTAATCATCTTAGACTCCTTTCAAATAGTTTAGTAAATTTTCTGTATCTACTAAAACCTTAAACGAACATTTCTTGTTACAACTTTGTTAGTATTAGAACCTTTTCTTTTTGACCCTTTACCCACAGTGCCCTCACACCAATTTGCCAATACGTCAAATAGTCCCCCGTTACCTAACATAGCTTTGGTGTTGCTTATACAATGGAAAGCTACACATTGGGCAATAAAATCTTTATCGATCCCCAAGTTTTTCAATGAAGAAGTAAGAACCTCTTCAGTTATAGGGGTTGCATTTACTTTTGGGGTAAACACTTGGATGGACATATTAAAAATAAGAGTTGCTAAAATAATCCAGCATAAATTTTTCATTTTAATCCTTCTTTCTTAACCAACTATTTTGTTAACTTATCTGCTTCTTCTAACAAACTTCATACACTTTACAATTTAATTATCTTTGACTCCTTTCAATAATTAATTTCTAACTCGGTGGCCAATATTCATCGTTGCTTCTAAGAGCACTAATAAATATACTCAACCCTACCACAGCACAACTCACTGCTATTATAGTAAAAGATACAGCAGCACCAATACTCGGTGCAGTGAACTCTGCCCCCAGGAATAACAAACACTACCTCATTCACGACATTATTTGCATCGTACATAACTGTAACCATAGCTTTATCCTTTCAATAAACTTTCCAATTTAAGGGCTTCAATATCCCAACCAACTGATTTGAGAATAGCAGTTATCTTATCTTCCTCTTCCAGAACTACTTTGAAAACTATCTCATCGTGTAGTTGCATAAAGATTTTAGACTTCAAGCCTTGACTTTTAATCTCAGCCTCTATCTTTGGTATTGATCGAGCTAAGATAAGTAACTCTATCTGAGCAAAATCTGCTTGATGAAGATAATTCCAAATAGGGTTACCATCAGTCATCAACTCCTTCCAATGAACGCACCCAAATTTAGGGCCACAAAAAACAAAACCATCGTGACCACAAATTATTGCAAAGTCATCTTCTTTCATAGAACGAATATCAAAAGGCTCTCGCTTGCAAGGATGGCTCTCACAATTTGAGTTCTTTTCAGTTTCACATTCCAAATCCCAATAAAAACAAGTTTTACAAATCATATCTATCAGCCCACCTCTTTAACATACAACGTTTGGCTTAATTCCGGGCTTAGTAACAACCCGATAGTCATTACATATAATGCTTGCAGCAATCTAAACAATTTGTTCTCACTCATTTGAAATCCTTTCCAGTGTTTAGTAGCCTTCTTCTTGTTCCTATATAATCTGAACGTTTCATGTTTTTCATCATTTGTTGAACTCTTAAATCTCTTTCCAAGTCCTTATCTGAACTACACACTTTATCCGTTGGACTTTGATTGTAAAGTTCATGTTTGTGTATAAAAGCAGTAACTATAATAGACATCTCTTCTTTAAAGAGCCTATTAAAATATCTAAACATTTCTTTTAACTCTACGTGTTCTAACGGAGTCAATTTAAAACTTATATGGTGACCTTGGCCTTCAAAATATTTAATCTCGCTTGTATTTTTCAGACGTGCATAAAGTTGAAAAAGAAGTTCCTTTTCTTGTTTAAGGTTATACCGATATTTCTCTACCGTTAAATCTTCTTCATCTTTATTAATAATATCCTCTAAAGAAAGTCCGTGTTTTTCAAGCATCTTTTTCAGAGCACTTTGGGCATTAGTTTTCTCTCCACCGATACCCCGTTCTGCTAGGGCAAGAATCTTACTTAACTTTCTCATGACATCTTTGTTGCTCATTTGAAATCCTTTCAAACTTTTTCTATTTCTTTTACTTTTAAACTAACCTGTTTGTAGTATCGGCTATTGAGGATGAAAAGTAAAGCACAAAATAAAATTTATTTTACATTTAGTTTAACACATTATCTACAAACGAGTTATGAAAGTAATTACTTTCCACTAATTAGGTAAATGTCAGTTCAAACTAAGCAGTTCCCAAGTTCAAAATACCGTATCAGTCTCTTATAGGTTACTGTTACTATGTTTATGAAAAATTCCAGTTATTATTATTATTATATATAGTTAATACCAAACAAATGTTCTCAATTTTAGATTGAGAGTCTAGTAGAACTCTCATTAGCCTAATTAGTGAAAAGTAATAACTTTCAAATGATGAGGCGTGCCAGATTTAGCAGATAGGTGCTAACCTTTGGAAAGGGTACTGGACACGCCTCTCAAGTTTCCTTTATTTTCTCTAACCGTTCTTGATGCTTGATAATGAACAACAACAGGTTCTTTAACATGTTTCATCGTATCAAATATTGTGCAGTATTCTTCAGGTAGGTTTAAGAAATTTCCGGACAGTACTTTCTCTAACGATTTTTGATCCCAAGTGTATGGCCGTCTAGTACATTCCTTCTCCCACTTATGAACCATCTCTTTTACCTGATCGCAATTTTTGAGAAAGATAGTTCCACTTAAAACTTCAAAACCTGTCTGTCTACGTCCATGATAAGAACGGTCAAAATAATGTACACCGATTTTGCAACCTAGGTGTTCAAACAATTTTGGGTAGGCCATAAATTCTGCATCAGCATCTATGTAAATAATATCTCGGCCAGGGAATTTATTTAACATCTCCAACAAGAACGTTGGTTTGTAACTAGTATTTAAATGCCAGTCTCCTAAATTCGTTATCGGTTGAATATGGTTTGGGATATTGAATTTCTCTAACGAGTTCTTCAGTCTGACCACTAGTTGTTCATACATTGTGTCAACAGTATAATATGCACAGACTATAAACATTATTTCAGTTTCCTTAACCAATAAGTTAATAGGTTTGACAAAGTTCTCCTTATCGGAATTTCAGGTTGCCAGTTGATAACCTTTTTCAGCTCAGTTATATCTCCTATCTGGACTTCTATATCTATTGGTCTATAGAATGGTTGCCACAACTTTTGTTCAATGTCTTCTAGCTTAGACAGGTCAATTAGTTGGTCAGTAAAGAACTGCATTTCCCTTACTTCAGTTCCACAAACATTATAAACACCTGACGACTTGGCCATCATTAACTGATAGTATGCTCGAACACAATCTCTGACATCAATCACCACTCGCTTGGTTTTCAAATTTCCAATCAACAATTCTTTATCTTGCAGGCCAAGCATCATCTTAGCTATTTGGTACGCATCACTAGAGATAGAAAAATTATAACCTCGTCTTGGACCAGTATGAGAGAACGCTCTAGTCACAAATCCTTTTAACTTTTTATTTGTTATTCGTTCTTGCATATACATGTCTATAGCAGCCTTGCTCGCTCCATAAGGATTGGCTGGTGTAAGGTTCATACTCTCTTTTAATTCCCCGTTAGCAGCACAAGCATCGCCATACACTTCAGAAGTAGAACAAAAGTGAAGTATACACTCTGGTTGCATTTCTGATATTGAGGTAATTAAATTCAAGGAACCCATTACATTGACGTTCCAAGTTAAAACCGGTTGGCTAAAGCTTGTTGGTGGGTGACTCTGAGCTGCTAAATGAAAGACACCATAAAATTTAGTTTGTTTGAATAATGAGTCTAAGGTAAAAGAATCATTTAAATCCCCAAACACCCAGTTGATAGACTTGAGTTCTTCCTCGGTCAGAACATCTAATAGATCTGTCTCTCTTCCGTTGCTTCCTCTAATCAACCCCCAGACTTTATGCCCGTTGTTAATCAACAGCCTTGCAAGATGAGGTCCAGCAAACCCTGTTATACCTGTTACTAGAAAATTCATTTTTTACCTTTCACTCTTAGGTCTCTTTCAGGATGATGATGCGTTATCCCATCTCCTATTTCTATTATGTTGAACCCAATTTTACTCATTACTTCTGCAACACGTTTTCCAGTCCACCCCCATTTATGCATCCATGTAGCTCCATACTCCAATAAGAATTCAGAGTCTCCATAAATTTCTTTAATGGTTTGAGCCTCATCTGTAGCCCCAGAAACAAAGAGTTTCATTATCTTTGTTATATCAGGGCACTCCACTACCATCTCCCCTCCTGGCTTCAACAGCTTATAACAATCCCCAAGAACTTTGAAGGCATCATCAGGGTAAAAGTGTTCAAGAACATGGGAGCAAAGAATACCAGAAAAAGATTCTTGAGGGAATATGTCCATTACATTAGTTATATTACCAATTACATCTGTCTTTGCCTCACCTACTATAAACTCTGTACAATCAAAGTTTATATGATCCAGCTTCAATACTATTCCACTGCCTAAGTTTAACTTTGGTTCTTGGCAAATAAACTCTTTACAATCTCTTCTACATAGTTTACAGATATCTCGTCCCAACATTTGAGGCTCCTTTTACACGGTGAATTATTAAAGCAATGTTTACAGTCAATATCACTTGTTATGTTTATGTGCCCATCATAACCTGTCCACTTTGGATCAGTGAACCCACCCATCAAAACTACAGCAGGCATCTTAAGAGCAGCAGCGATATGGGACACTCCTCCTTCTGGGCAGACAACTGCTTTGTACTTAGAAATCTTTTTGACTAACCCCTGCATCTTGTCACCTGAAACTATCTCTGGTATCTCTTCAAACCCATCTCTTAATGCCAACTCTTCAAATCTTTTCCAAACTCTCTTACTGTGATAATTTCTTTTATGTCTAACCTGGACACCTATACCCTGCCCAGGAGAATGATCCACGAAGTAAACCTCTGGTCGTAATTCTGGATTCCTTGTTAGCAGATTATACTCCTTACAGATTATTTCCCAATCAGAAAGTATATGATGCTGGTATGGATGTACTCCACCATCAGGAGCGGGATAACTAAGAAAGACTCCTTCATTCTTAGTGCCTATCTGGTCTATATATGGGTTCCCCTCAAGTAGACTGGGTCTATTAGTATTAACAACCAGTTTACAATTAGGATAGGCTTCTTTTATAACCTTGAACGACGGAGTAGCAAAAAGAAGATCACCAATACCATTAAAAGATTTTATTGTTATTATCAAAGGTCTAACCCTTTCAACGGTAATTTTCTCGGACCCCCTTCACAAACAAAATAGATCTTACTTAAATCCTTCTCTGTTTTATATTTTTGGTGCCAAGCATAGTAGTCAAAGAAGGTATTATTAAGATGTATGCTCATCCCAAGTTCTTTCATTAAAATACTACCAACAGACATATCGTGGCGGTGGCCAGAAACTCGTGGATCAGTAGAAGCCTCATTGTCTTTGTTCCTCCAAGGACCTCTGAAACAATGACCTTCTTTTGCGTATTCGAAAAATCTATTAAAGAATGAATTCATTTCTTTATTGGAGAAGTCTATCCCCATAAATCCACCTGAAAATATTCTATGGTCAAACAACTCATTCCTATTCTCGCCCATACGTTTAACGCAATCATCAGTGACCCATTGTCCAAGTGGATACCCACTGTCTTGTACAAGGAACCCGTTCTCTTCAATCATCTCAAACAAGCCATCAAGAGTTCTTATCGCCCAGAAAGAAGCATCAAGCCAAAGAACTTTATCGTACCCAAGCTTACGAGCCTCGTCCATAACAAACAGCTTGAACCCATACGGAGTCTTTGAGTGTGGCGGGCAGGTTGTAAAGTTCTCATTATCGAACAATAAAATGTCGCCGTCATACCCTGTTCTATGGATGCTTTCTTTTAGACGCTCTTGGCCATGAGGATGCCAAGTGTTTCTAGTTATATAGTTTACAATACATGTTTTCATAGTTCTACCCAATTCCAATCTGATGTATCTCCATCGAAATTCTTAAACAACTTCACCAACGGTACGTTAAATCTGGAAAAGAAATCCTTACAACCTTCCACCTTATTGTAATTATGTTGAACCACGCAACTATGGTTATAATAATCCGGGGAGAAGAACCCCTTTTTCAGGTTATTAACTTTGGCCTGAGAACTTTTTATAGCACAGGCCAAAGCAGGCATTTCACGCCCCTTACCGTTCTTAACCCAAAAGTTATTCCAGATAGTAAAAAATTTATCTACTCTATCATTTTTCTTAAAACCAATTAACGCCCCATTATAAACTGTTAATGGTAACTTTGTACCAGCGTTAGACATTGCAGTTTTGTATAGCCGTATAATTTTTTGTCCTGTCTCCCAGTGTAATAAACTGTTAAGGACAAGGTCACCATCTGCTAGCTGAGAGAATGCTTCTTCTATTCCAAAGTTCTGTATAACGGAATCACAGTCTAAGTAAAGAGTTTCATCAAACGGAGTAAACTCGTTCATCCTAGTTTTATAGTCCCGATTGTTTTCAACAGAATCCTTAACGTTTATAAAAGTAACGTCTGAGACAGCCTTCCATTTATCAACCCGATGCTTAATATTAGTTACAACACAAACAGGCAGGTCAGTGAACTGTCTGGAATACGTTATTGTGTTAGCAGCTAGGCGATCACACTCACGACCAAACGAAATATATAATAGTCCTCTATTCATTATCTGGTTAGCAGCAAATTTTCTGCTGTCCTGTGTAATAAGTTAAAGCCAAACGGTTTAACAATCTCGACCACCTTTTCAGATTGATGATCAAATTCAATACAAAGCATTTTAACGTCTATGAGTTTCTTGAACGGGAACTTTTGTAAAATCTCTATGTTAGTGGCTTCCACGTCTAAACTGATGAACTTAAAATCATAACCAACGTAAGTAAACAAGTCGTCAACGGTTAATGATTCAACTTTGATCAATTCAAACGTACAACCTCCCTTTTCTTCCCAAAGTTTTACATGGGCTTTATTCACAGATGAAATCATGTCTCCACCGCTGTCATAAAAATCTACTTTACCAGTCACGTCTGTGACTGCAACCGGAAGTGTTATAACATCTTCACGGTCAGCATATCTTGTTTCTAGAGCTGGGTAAACTGATGGGCTGGGTTCAACACAAACACCAGACCATCCTTTCAAAGCCAAGGCTCTGGTCGTACTAAAGCACTGACCGTCATGAGCTCCTATGTCTAAGAACCTACCTTTGACATCTCTAAATTGTTTAAGGATAAACAGCTCTTCATCTCGTTGGGTAAACATTTCATTCTCCTATTGTGGGTAACCTGCAATCGGGAACCCTATTGATTTTCTCTGACTGTAGATATTCTCGTCTCCAGCACCTAGTTTAGAATTTTGTTTATAAACTGCATCGCCTTGTGGGCCACCTGTCCATTCATGTTTAACAATTACTTGACTTGAATAAACAACTTTGTTCAACTTTCGTACCACGTCAGTGAATTCATTGTCACAATAAAAACTTTTGTACCGTGGATGATAGATGTATCCAAAGTAGTCATACAATTTCTTACCTAAAATTGACAACGTTATTGTATTCCCCTTGCCAAACAGGCCGTCGTGGAAATGTAACGCTCCATCTAAGTCAGGGAAATGAGTTTCCATCTGATGAGCAATTATTAAATCGAATCCCTCTACTATTGGAACCATGTCATCTGATATTAAGAACAGTATATCAAAGTCCTGGTCCTTCATGTCAGCGTTTACAGCTTCTATCTTGGACTTATGCGCTCCAAACTTGAATTGAAGATCAGGCTGCAAACACATAAACTCAATCATCTCACTATTGTTCATTGAACGGTCGTCTTCGTTCAATGAGATAAGAAACTGGTACTCGTGCTCCTTGCTAAGAAATTGTTGATATGTGGCTAGCGTTTGCTTGAACCAATCTGGTCTTCCCATGGTCGGGTATTTGAATAAAAATTTCATCCTCACCTCGTTAGATAATAGTAAATAGTTTCATCAATTTGAACTTCTGTTTTTAGCAACGGTTGCAGCCGTAGTGAATAATCTTTATCTTCACCAACAGTTAACTCTACAAACGCTGTCTTTAATGCTAGTTCTCTTTTTACAGCGTTCAAATGATTTGGGCATCTAAAATAAACTTGGCCGTCCTTGAACCAATGATCATATTTAAGAGAGTGAACAAATTTAAAGTTACCACGCTTGTTAGTCATCTGCCCAGTAAGACTACAACAGTCTGGCCCAGTTTTAATAGCCTGCAAAATTAGCTGAACATAATTGTCTGAAACTAAATCATCGTCATCTACAAAAGCAACATAATCTCCAACTGCTTTTGTTAGCAGCAAATTTCGTTTACCACCGGTAGTTAATTGACCACCATCAGTCTCGACTAAAATCTCAACTTCATCTGTCTTCTGGGTAGACAATTTGTTTAACAACCGGTTCAACAGAGATTTTCTATTTTCTAACGAACAAATTAGAATTGAAAGCTTAAAACCGGTGTCCACGGTTAAACCGGCAGACACGAGCGTAGGAGCCTTTAAAGTCGTTTTAGGGGCGTTTACCGGCCTAGCCTTACTAACTGAGCTGACCGACCTGTTAGGGTCGTCTTCAGGTCTTATAAACGGTGATTTAAACGGTATATAGGGTATGACCTTATTTAACCGGCTGGTGGTCGAGTGAGATATGACTTTTATGTTTGTCTTGTTCTCAACTGTATTGATTGCCAATACGAAATTATTGTAATATCTATCAAGATCATAGTCAGGGATTATCCTACCTTTGTACCGATTATGGTAATGGCCAACGCCTCCCATGTCAATACCTAACAGATGAATTCTTTTGTAGCCGAGCAGAACTGCTAATTGAAAGGCACAAAAGCCACTGTTGTATCCTGTGCGGAAATCATTAAATGAAAATCCAACACCCTCGGTCCCAGCGTTCTTGATAACCATTGTCGGGACAAATAGATCGTAAACGTAACCAGTCTTTTGGTGTTTGAATTGACCGTTAACCATCTTCATGGTACAGTGATTTGGATTGCTGACCAATATCCAAGAAGTTTTAACTTGATCAAACTTTCCTTCTTGTAATAACTGGAATATTCGGCTGTCAGCTGTAATACAAAATGTAGGGTCAGGAACGTCTAACGCTGCCATATTGACCGCGATAGTGTCTAGACCAGCTAATAGCTTAAAATCAAATTCTTTTAAGCTTGGCCCACCGCCAATAATATAAATGTCTTCTCCGGTCTTCATTACCTATCTCTCTAGTGAATCAAGTCGGTCTTTCAATTTCTGAAGATCTTTGTTGGTTATTAATGCTTGCTGATCTGCTAAAGGTTCAGCAATTATTACTGGTTCATCATTATCAATCTCTTGTTGAGTCTTATCTCTAATAGTTTTTGTGGTTATGTTAATAGCATGTACCAAATCATCTGCAGTTCCTTCGATAACTATTTCATTATCTTTAGCTTGTATAGAAAAGATAACTTTAGAACATAGACCTGTTCTTAAAATTTTTCCACTTATTTTATTATATACTATATATTTCATTACTTTCTTAATTCCTGAGCATATAAAAAACGGTGAGTTGCACTACCGAATGTAGACGAATTTATTGTTATAGAATATGTATATGTCCCAGAGCTTGGTTGGTCTGTTACCATAGCTGTCCTACCACCAGAACCTGTGAAACTAAATAAGACAGTGGAGTCTCTTTTTATTCTATATATTGCTCCCGAGCCAATTGAAAAATTTAAACTATTAGCTAATATAAGAACTGAGGATCCTATTGTTGTTAATACTACTGATTGTATAGTAACCTCTCCACTAAAATCGGGGATACTAATAGATCCAGCTGTATAAGCAGATACACTATCTGACACTGCATTATTACCAATCTTCAAGGTTTCTACTTGAAGGTCACCAATGTCGGCAGTTTGAATATCAACATTTGTAATCTCTGCATAATCAACTGATAAAGTACCAGCTTGGATATGACCACCGTGAATTATCTTACGACCGAAGGCAGGAAAAGCTATACCACCCTCATTCACGGCCATTAACCACTTTCCATCTGAAGTTGCGTCAGCTATCAGGTCACTAGCCTGAAAAGCAGTAGGGCTACTTTCATCCCAATAAACATAAGTCTTAGTTGTTAACGCTTCAGTTATCTCATACGTTACACCACTGATAGTGAATAGAATTGGATTCTCGTTATCAGCCTCAGCCCAAGCTATTGATGTTGGAGAACCTGAGTCTCCATTAATCCAAGCTAAGTTAGTCGTCAACGGTACATCAACAATAGGGCCACCACGAATGAACGGTGGAGTAGTATTATCAACGCCACCTTGTCCTGGTGGAGTAAGTATTGGTGTCAAGTCACCTCCAGGATTAGATATCCCTTGCTGTGGGGTAATGACCGGTGTGTCCCCATCAAAAGCGTACACTAATGGATTGTATTCTATAGCAGAGATAGTGGCGTATTGGTCACTATCTTTTTTCATGTTAATGATTCTATATTTTCTTGAATGAAGACCTTGTATCCCAAAAGTGTATAGTGCGTTAACTGTTGGAGCAGTAGTGACATTATCTTTATCTTTAAAGACTGAGCTAACAACTATGCGTCTAAGATTATAAATTCCACCGTCTGTTAACGTCCCACTGTCTATTACAGTATCATCAACTATATCTTCAACAGTGTACAGTAAAGTAACACCACTACTATCAAAGACCGCGTCAGAGGATAGGGTATAGACCTGATCATTACTTCCGCTGTCAGCAACTTGAACTCTGTCACCAGATTTATATTCATCTGTAAAGTCTCCATCAATTTGAAATTCTTTATTTGTAGAATTTACACCGACAATAGAGTTATACTGGCTAGTTGTTGTCCTTATATTTAACGCATCATCATTATTCTGACGGATAAGAACTTCATGAATTTCACCCTCAGTATACACCATATCTTTGTCAGTAATTATTGACAAACTGGTTCCTGATTTAACTCTACCACCAGCTCCCCATTGAGGTACATCATGTTGAACCCAAATAATATTTCCAAGTGTTGAATTTATTGCGTCAATATTAGCCCCAAATTCTATTGTAGACTTGAGATATCTGTTTTGTGAAAGTCTGTGCATACCTGCACGCCAAGCTTCAGACTGGCTTGTTATACCAAACATTTCTAAAGACATTTTCCTTGAAGCGTTAGGTATGCTATCTTCTAGTATAGTGAACGGAGTTCTTGTATAGTCTTGCTGTTTATCACGGTAGTGTATTTCTATCTCACTAATCAATTCATTTTGTGGCATGAAACTTTCTCTAAAAGAATCTTCACGCTGGTTACTAACATTAAATGATTGTACAGGTTCCCCAGCTTTGTCAATGGCTAACGTCAATTCAGACCCTGTCCAAATAGGCATACACCTAGCAACTTCACTGACTTTTAAAGCAGCCTCCCAAGGGGTGGTTCCAATATCGAATCCACCGTTAAACGTAATTCTCTTTTCAGTGCCACCTGAACCATCTGGGACTAAGTCATCACAAAATTGGGCTAATACAAAAAACATTGTTAGGTCTAACTTACTTGGATTTATACTATCATATCGTTCTATAGTATAAGGCAGACCAGAACTATTATCACCACTAATAACCGGTTGGCTAAGTATATGGAATAGAACCCATGCTGGGTTATTACTGTACTCTAAAGACCAGCTAGCACCATCCCAAACATTAACGATAACCCCTTGTTGAATACAAGAAATTTCTAACCGACCTGATAGTTGGTCAGTTGCTAATGCTGACACCCCTAACAATGAAAGTTTAGGATAGGTAAAGCTGTCGTCCATTATTTCTCTTACACTTCCAATAGTTAGGCGATCACCATAACGAGTAGAAGTTTGATCTACAGTTGTCTTATGGAGTCTTACGTCATAACGAATACCATTAGTTATTATTACTGGTGAACCTCCAGTGTAGGTTTCACTAGCAGTATAAGTAATTGTTTTTGGTGAAGTCACATTGTCAGTTATAGTTTCGACAACTAAAGTTGACCAACTATCAGCACCAGCTTCGCTAATATCAATTTTTATCCCTACACTATGATTTGAAAGTCCCCCACTGTTATCTGCAAAATAAACACCTCTGTTAAAGACAACATCAATCTCTAGATCATCGTAATCTGAATCAGGTGTTGTGAACACAGTAAAGTTTCCACCACCACCGTCGTTGGTAACTAACCTACTTGCTTTGAACTCAACTTTAGTCTTAGTAAAAAAGCTAACAGCAGACTGGTTCAATGTTCCAAGTTTCTCTTCTGTAATTACATCACTATAGTTGGTTGCTAATTGTCCATTAATTTTTAAAGATCCATCAACTATACCTTGAACAGGACCAGAACCTAAACCAACTATCATTTTTAAAATCTGTTTAGTGTCATCAGAATCATTTACTTCTGTATGCACAGCAACAACATTACCATATAATTTATTTTCACCAAAAAATACAGGCTTAACTATACCCTGTTTTTGGGTTGTATGTGGTTGCCAACTAAACACTTGAGAATTTTCATAATCGTCAAAGTTTAAACCTTTAGCACTTGGGGTCGGTGTCAAAGCCTGTAACAGCACCCCAGTTCCGACGACTATTGCTGAAGCTACTGCAAACTCCCACCAGGTCATACCAGCTTCTGGGCCAAAGAAGAAAACTACAGCAATTAAAATGACAATGTTTAAGATTTGTTTACCATCATCACCACCAGCAACTATAGGCATAATGACTAGCTGATCATTTTTAGTCGGCTTAGTAGTATCCCAAAATTCTGGGGGTATGACTAAGCCGTTCAAGCTTATTCGTAACACACCTTTAGCAGTTTCAAGTGACATCGATAAACCACTATCTTGTTCAACTTCTTTTAGGTGGTTAATAAGTAAAGTCTCAACAGTAAAATTGGTATGCTTCACCTGTTTAACTTTACAGTTTTGCCTTTGAAACGGATTGTTTACCTGTATTATTTCCATCAATCTCTCAGTTTATAAAAACCTTCTATTCGCCTATTTAAAATTTTATGATCAATTCTATTTATAGCAACTGAATGGCCTTCTAATATGTGCAAGAACTGCCAACAGTTTGGAAGAACAATCCCACAATGATCAACGTACGGAGGAGTTAATTTAAACGTAACAATTGACCAAGGTTCAGGCTTTTCTAATTGAACAAAATCATTATCTCTTCGGTGACAAATACTTGCATTTTGTTGTTCAGAATTGTCTGGGGTAAAATCAAACGGATAGATAATACCTACTCGCTTACCAACTTCAAGACAAAGGCCCCAACAGTCAAAGAATTCTGGACCACGAGCACCAAGTCTAAATGGTTTTCCTATGAGATCGTTATGCAATTCTCACACTCCCGTTTCTCATACCTGGAAAACCACCAAATCTTGGGCTGTTTTCACGTATACGACAATCTGTTAAAGTCCGATCACAAATAGTATAACCTGCTTGACCTCCAGTTGTATAAATGCCTGCAAAATCAGCACCATCAACATCAACCCCAAGAACAGTTTTTATCGTTACATTATCTATATCAGTTACAGCTTTGATAAGATAGTTCCCTTCTATACCACCGGTGATACCATTAATAGTTGACAAAGTAATGGCTTCATCAACTAAAAAATCATGGTCAACAATATTTAATGAAACTGGGTTAGACAGTGTAACGTCAACTACTACTTTACGGTCATAGCTACATTCAACAGATTCAAACCGCCAATCACAATTAAGGCCTAGATATTTGTCTAACGGAAATTGTTGCCTTAATGGGCTAGGAGCTCCTAGAGTAAACTCTATCCAAAGATTTGAACTACGAGAATGTAAAACTTCAAAATCTAACTCTAAATCACTAACGTCTTGAGCTAAAAAGTCAGAGTTAACTACTATCATCCTAACAGTTGACCCAATGGCTCCACTAAGTTCTTGCATTTTAGCTTGTAATAGATGAGTTACATTACTGACTCTGAGGGTTAGTGTAGGGATTTGTCCTTTACTATTTTGAACAGTTGGATCAAGTTGAAAATTGAAGGCTGTATAAACATTAGACTCAAAAGTAATATCTTCATCATTCTTAACTAATCTGAAAATTGTGCTGTCTGTCAGAGTAACTTCAAGCAATACTAGCCAAGCACTGCCAGTGGAAATCCTATTCTTCTCTGTAATTATATCATCAGGTAAGATCATTAATTTATGCCTCTACGAAAGTAAACTCAGCCGTGTGAAGATCATAGTCACTAGGAATTATATTAAATTTTATCCCTTCTGGGGATAAACGTACAGTGTAAACAGTAGAATCGTTAGGGTCTTCATTTGTCCACAGGATAGTGTCCGCACCTACACCAGCACTATCTTGCATAGCTTCTAACAAGGTCTTATCTGCTAATGGCAGGTCATCATACTTTACTTCAAATTGACTTTTGTTGCCAGTAAATCTTCGCCTGCTTATTACTAATCCATCCTCAGCTTTTGACCGTATTGATGGGTCTTGAGCAATGCTCTTGTTTATAATAACCGGTCCTTTAGATAAAGTTGGGAAAGTTACAGACATTATCTTATTCCTCCAATCAAAGTCCTTAAGGAACCAAATTGGTTTATATTTTTAGTAACTATATTAACAACCCAACTATCTCCATCAAATTCTGGCTGACCTTCCTGCTCAAGTTCTTGACCGGTATTGTTATTTATAATAACATTTGGAGGAGTATTATTCCCCCCACCTCTGAGCTCGACTGGTATATTACGACCACCGGATAATGGTACAACTGCTTCTGGGCCACCACCTTCACCGATTAACCCTAAAGTTGGGCTACTAACTATTCCTCCATTAGCAAAAGCTTGAAAATGACCTGGAAATATATCTCCTTTAGCAGCAGTGCGAACAGAACCACCACCTTCACCACCCCCACTAAAAGGAGTTGGTCCAGATGTGCCAGCAAGACCTAGAGCCTGGACTAATGGTAGGACTAATCGTGCACGAATCATTATAGCTAATATATCTTTCAAAACTGACTTAGCAAATCCTGTAAAGTTGGCCTTTCCCTCAACCAAGAAGTCGGCCATCTCGTCACCCATCTGTTGAAAGGCACTGGCTGCTACTTCTCCTAAATTAGCATACACATCTGCAGCTGAAGCAGCGAACTCTTTTATAGGTTCAGTAAACCGTAGGAATTCTCGATTAACTTCTTCTTGCTTATCTTGTAATTCTTGTAGTCCCTTGATCTGAACCTCTATAGAAGCTTTAGCAGCTTCTGCTTTAGAAGCTTCCTTTTCTTTGAAATCAGCTTCGATAGAAGAGAACATTTCTTTACTCAACTGGTCTAAGAATTGAAACTGCTTTAATAATTCTTCTTTATTAGCACCTGGTACAACGTTACCAAGTATACTAATTGACTCACGTAGTCTATCAGCTGCTTTGTTTAAACTATTACCAAGCCTCCCAGGTATCAAAGCAAATGCGTCTAGTATGGTAGCTATCCCTGACTTTACAACACCAACATATACATTCCAAACTATAGTCATCCCAGAAACAGCTTGTTTGAATCCAAACTTGATTAGTGCCCAACCTTTCATCATGTTTATAACTACTTGGCTAGTCACTTGTTGGACTATTTTAAACTCGTCAAAGAAAAACTTACTTATCTGCGGTGCATTCTTTACAGCAATCATTGCCGTGACTATAGCTAATATACTGGCCGCAGCAATAAAAGCCGGAGTCGCTATCAATCCTATAGCAGCAGTAATTGCACCGATTGCTAATAATACTGGCCCAATAGCAGCAGCAACTAGACCGACAATAACTATTACTCGTTTAGCTCGTTCACTAAGTTGTCTCCAACTCTCAGTCCAAGACTTAATTATAGTGTTTAATTTCAAAATCATTGGGGCAAGAATTCTACCGATCTCGATACCGACTTCAACTATCTTATTCTTTAGTATAATCATCTGGTTAGTAAAAGATTTAAGTTGTCGTTCAGCAATCTCCCGAGTGATACCACTCATGTTTTGGAGCTCTTTGTTGTACTTAGCTATTTTATCTTGTAACCCTAATAACGGTAATATAGCTTGCTGGCTTCTAGCTTTGAACCCTAATAATTCCAAGTTGATTATCTTTTGTTCAGTAGACATTTCAGAGAACGCCATTGTCAAGTCACCAACTATCGTGGACAATGGTTTAAGCTCACCAGTAGCATCAAATATGTCTATGCCTAATTGTTTCCAAGCACCTTGATTATCTTTAAACCCTTTGGTCATCAACCTTAACATACGAGAGAACAGACTACCAGCTACTTGAGCTTTTATACCCTGATCAGCATAGGCTGCTAAGACCGCAACACCTTCTTCTAACTGAATGTTATAAGCTTTCATTGCCGGACCGGCCTGACTGGTAAGGGCTAATGAGAATTGTTCAGTCGTTGCATTAGCTAAAGTGTTAGCACCGGTTAGTACGTCAGTCACTCTAGTCATGTTTATCAAGTTCTGCTGAGCGTCCTTCACGGTTAATCCTAAAGCTGATTGAGCATCAGTTGCTAAATCTGTTGCTGTTGCCATATCAAAAGCACCAGCTACTGCGAATTGTTCAACCGCAAATAAAGCAGCCATGGATTGCTCAGCATTTAAACCAGCAGATGCCAAGAAGAAGTAAGCAGATCCTAGACCCTTAGCAGACGTGACTCCTTCCCTAGAAATGGCTAACGCTAAGTCTTCCATTTGTATACGAAGTTGAGGAGTTACCCCGTTCATAATAGCTAACGATTTAGTCATAGCCTGATCAAAACTAGCAAACGCTTTTGTTGAGGCAAAACCCATAGCTGTTAACGGTGCAGTGACTCTCAAAGACAACTGTCTTCCCAATCTATTGATCCGTTGAGTAACCTGCTTCATTTTACTTTCAGCACGTTTAAGCATTAACTCGTACTGGGAAATGTCCATTCCTAGATGAACTAACAAGTGACCGAGGTCTAATGTTGGGGCTGTTGCCATTTAACGTTTCTTTCTAATCAAATTAAGTGGTAGACCAAAGAACGATTTAGCCTTGGCTGCACTTTGCTCACGAGTTTCAGGTTTAATCTTTACTACTTTCTTCTCACCAAACTTTAGTAAGAATGATTTTATTGTAACTTTCTCTGGGTGCTTGGCTCTGGTTCTACAAACTTCTTTAGCTATGTTCGCAAGGAAATAATCCTGCCTGTTGAATTCATTAAGCTCTAAGTCAAAAAATGCTATCCAGTCAACAAACTCAGAACTTGTAATTTCAGCCCGAGCTTGTTGCACTGATTTTCCTAGACGAGCAGCTATCCTATGCCACTGGAACCGCTCGCCGGTTGTGCGTTTTTTGCTGCTTCTAATGCCTCAGCGTTCAACCCGCTAAGTTCCTGAGCTTCCTTGTGAAGACCTTTAAGAACTGTGGCTGGATATTTACCAAGAACTGCACGATCAACTAGTGTATCGTTTTCGTCATACAGGCAAAGGCATAATAAATCAATAGCGGTAGGCAATTTGAATCCTTCACCTGAAGACGCTCTTGGTTTTCCGTCCACAACTTCAATCTTCAAATCAAATTGAGAATTGTAAGTTGCTCGCTGATCACCATCAAGCTCTTTCAACTGATAAGTTTTCTCTACATCTTTGACGTCCACGATTGTGACCGGCAACTGCTTTAACTTTAATCCGTACTTCATTTGTTTACCCTTTCCAAAGAATTATTTGTTTACTTATTTAATTTATAGTGAAAATACAGGAGCGACTTCCGCACCGGAGTTATCCTGATTTCCTGGTATAATTGTAACTGATGCTGTGGGTTGCTCACCCTCAACATTTTGATTTGGAACGAACTCGTCAATCCAACCCCAGAAGACCCAAGTGCTAGCATCAGGGAACGTTATGGTTATCAATTGGTTTTGACCAGCAATAGCAATGATCTCGTCAAGAACGGCTGGATCATAAGCTGCCTCGAACGAAGAATTCATAAGAGTTAGCAAGCTTTTTGGTTGCTTAGTACGATACTTCGTGTTCCTCATTGTTGACGTGTCATTCTCGCCACCGGCGGAAACACCAGGAGGTGTAACACCTTTCTCTTTCAACAACGTGGATAAGATAACCCCACTAGCTGCTAGAGAAAACCCTATAGTCGTTGAAAATCCATCTGTTTGAATACCCATTTGTTTACCCTTTCAAAATTAAGTTATACGCTTTAAAGTCACCATAAAATTAACAGTGAATAATCTTCTATTTTTAGTGCCCTTCTCTATGCCCAAGCTAATTACTGGGCTTGTTCTTGAAACGTTTTGAATCTGGTACTCTACCGCATTAATTGTTATGTTTTGATTATGAACAGCGTCCAAGGCCACGGCGATGGCCTCAGCTTTAGCCCAGCCAATAGTATGAAGGTCAGACCTTATTCGTAACTGAACTCCATAGTGTTGTACTACAGGTCCTTCCATAAACCGTCCGTCCTTCAGGCCAGTAGTATCATAAACAGTTCCGATATCAGTTTTAGCTTCCTGATGATCGGGACTATATGATACATATAAAGGCCAATCAAGGCCATCATCTGGGTCGGTCATTACCCCTATAGCCTGATCAATAATATAACTAGCTAATACGTAGGCCGGACTAGTTTGTATACTGTCACTAACCGTGAACGACCTTACAAAGGAGAATACGCCGCCGGTAATAGCTGAGATTATATTTCCGCTAATTAAATTGTATGCCATTATATTTTCACCGTTATTGCTTTATACTTATTACCAACCGCAGGACTTCTGGTTAGAGACTGTTCTAATATGACCGTAGACTGGTCTTCAGCGTCTAGCAACTCCTGGGCTGTACCATCAGCCTTCAGTCGCCAATTACCAGCAGCCCAAGCGGTCGTTATTTTCATTATCTTTTCCATTGACCAGCTACCACCAACTGTTAAACCAACCATTTCTTTAAACTCACTCTCAGTCATTCCACCACCGACACTTGATGCCGCAGTTATCTGGTCTACATCGTAACGAGCGTCATCGCTTATTGTTCCACCGCCGACAATAAAGCCACCGACAACATTATCTGTTACCGTGAAATGACCTCGTATAGCAATGACAGGAGCATTGCTAGGATCACAGTTAGCATTTAAGATTAATTGACCAAAGCCTTCCAAACTCATGTTATCAATACCTAATTGACCAATATTTCTAATCTCAATACCACCACTATAGTGACGGAGATTAAGTTGAGTACCCCCAATAGCTAATCCAAAATCTATAAAAGGAGTACCAGTACCAGCTACACTGGAAAAACAGTTATCCAGGTAATAAGCACCAGCTTCTGATAACATAAGTCCAGAACCACCAATAGCACAATTATGTATACTTCCTGAAGCTAAAGTCAAGGCTATAGAGGTTGCTAATTCACATAGTTCAAAATGATAATCACTACCTATCCCAGTACCAAAAATAGATGCATTTTCTACTGATAAACCCTCTATACTCTGGCCATTCAAATCAAGGGACCATTCGCTTCCTATCAATGTAAAATGGTCAGTATTCGATGTTAACTGAATTGTACTACCATTAGCAATACTAAATTTCTTTATACCGACGCTGGCTGATAATGTCAAAGCTGCTGCCCAAGTGCTGACTGGGTTATCTGCAACACCGTCGACAAAATCAACAGTATTCGTATTACTTAATAAGGTGTTAACCCAGATTGACCCAAGAGCATACCCTACTGACTGATTAGTTATAGTGAACGAACAAAGTGCTCTATCTGATGCTATTACGTTGACATCTGTACTATTGAACCGTATTCTTACGTCCCCAGAATTAGCTCCGGTGTTAACATGAGCGGTTGTAAGTATGAACGCGATAGTCTGAATAGTAATTGAGTTGTTCCCTGTAATAGTACCCACTTGTTCCCATGATGCACTTAACCAATTACGAGCGAACACGCCTACCTGATCATTATTTCCTTGGACATATCCATGCCATAGAAATTCTACAGGAGATGCATTTGACCCTATATTAAAATTGTACGCAAATTCAATTGCATTACCCACAGCTGCAAAGGAATGGTATACACCATCCTCTTCAACTGTGGAAGTGTACGTATTTGTTGGTGTTCCAACTACTATCGGTAAACTAGCTTCGGTTCCGGTTACGACTGTGCTTATAGCGGCCGAACCCGTTGATAAGTTTCCTATTAAATCTGGAATCGTCGTTGAGGTATCTTCGAGTACAAGGTCTTGCTTCGTTTCGGTGGCAACGTCATTAGGCGGAACACCACCATCAACTAACTCTACATCAGACGTATATCTCGCATCTATCACTTCAAAGCCCCCAGCAATTGAATCATTCACAGTTACCCCAAGTGTAAAACCCTCCATGCCTACAAACAATCGCTTCCCTGCTGGCACTCTAAACGGAACTGCATTAGGTAAGGTGAATCTATACCTACCACCACCAGCAAATTTACCCACCATAAAAGCATCTGTGTAATAACTGCTAACTGACGTGATTGGATTGAGGAGGTACGGGTTACCCACACCATCAGCATCAGTTATCTTGGCTTGCACCTGAAATGTATCTGCTGATACACCGCCACCACTGCCATCGTCAGTAGCATCAATCATGTCCACGTACACTTCTTTTTCAAAACTTGAACTATTGAGGTAGTCACAAAAGAAACTGTTTGCGTCTTTTGCACCATTGGAAAAATCAACCCCTATAAAAGTCCCACTATCTAATATGTCGGATGTCGCCATAATAAATACTCCTATGAAATACTATAATTCAAGTTACATCTGTCCCCACCACATTTCCATGACATGAATTTCATGCCCATTATTTCTGCTATCTGGCAAGGTGTTTTGCCACCAACTTCACCACTCATAATTTCTTTTATTTGTGCTATTTCAGCAGCAAGGAACCGTTCTTCCATCTCACCATCTTGATAGTAGCAGTTATATTCTTTACAGGTATGGCAGGTACATCGCTTATGTCTGTCAGTGGAGCAAGCAAAGTTGCACTTATTCTGTTCCAATAAAGCCAACCATTCAGCATCATCTTTAGGGCGGAAAAAGTCGCCTATTTTTTCAAGAACTATCATATTCCTAACCTCTCTCTAAGCCACGATTTCACACGCTCAATATTAGTAAGGGACACATCACTTTCATAAACCATTATGTATCCGTACTCGCCATTCAAATATCCTCTACCCTCTGCTTTCTGTGATCCGTTTATCCTATCTCCAAAAACAAAATTTGTTATAGCAACATTACCCTCGCTTGGCGTTGAATCACCCTCCCAAACAATCCGGTCGTTGAGCATAAACAGCCCATTTACCCCCCACTTGGTAACATGGATATCCCATGACCCTATATACCCATCTTCAATTGCGTGAATCTCTTGGTCAAGACCCATGTAACCACCATTGTCATACTGAACAGAAAACTGGTCGTTTACACCTCCATCAGTTGCCAGTGCCAGCTTCTGTATGAGCCGATAATCGTCCGTCTGCTGTGTACCATAACTGTCCGAAATAAAACTTCGACCACCAAGTCCATCAATGATAAGTAGTGAGTCTCGTTTAGCTACAAGGAACATTGTGATTGTTCTACTTAAAGAGGTTGCTCTTGACTCAAGCCTGCAACCTGGGGCAAGAGACACATCCCATTTTCCAGATACGCCTGGTTCTTCGCCTGTACCTACTGAAGCGTTGGCGGCATACCAGAGTGGGGTAGCTGCGTCCCATGAAACCATATTACCTATTACATACGTGCTATTCGTGTCCCACACACCCTTAGAGTTATCATAGTCAGCAGGGAAGTGTATAGTACTATGGCCATTAAGCTGGTTAGTTTTCAGTCTTGGGGCATAGTCATTTGCTTCGCCGGCTCTCACTGCATAACCCTCATCACTTTCAAATATGCCAACCGCTGCCAGATTAGGGGCTAAATCATTTCCTTTACCCGAAGCATCACGCCATTCAGATACAATATCAACAGACCTGTGTGATTCGGTCAAAACTCCCCTGTCTGGGTCTAACCTTAGTACAAGGTTTCCCACTTGAACAGGACTAAATTGTGCTGCTAATAAACCCATTTGTACTTTATCCAATTTTATTAAGTGCTACTAACCCTTCAAGGCCAACAATTTCATAATTATTCAAAGTCGCGTCGCCACATTCTAACCTTTAGCAATTATTTTAAATAACTCTTCTTTATTTTGCCTAACCGCGTTTTCTAAGAATTTAGCAGTCTTTCCCTTATTATGCTGAGCATTCATGTCCTCATGAACGTACACAGAGTAGTTAGCCTTGTACAATACAACTACATCTGTTTTTTCTCCCTTACCGCCTACGTTCCGAACTTCTCCGCCACCCTTTAGATTAGCAGTATCGATCGGAACTACTTTTTGGCTCTTACGTAGGACAAATATTCCACCTCGTTTAAGACCTCGTTCCAACTGTTGTTGATAACCTCGGCCAGCCTTTTTCAAATTACCAATAACCTTGGACAAGCCAGTAACTCTTGTTAAGTTAGCCATTATAAATATGCTATCCTAAGAAACTCACTAGCTTTTAAATTAGGTATCTTATCAAATCTTCTAATCTCCCAAGCACCTGCGTTTTCTTTTATATTAACCGAGTCTGTTATGTCAGCCAACGTACCTAACATTAATATACCACCGAGAGACATATCCTGGCCAACATATACTACTGCGTTTGAGAGCTTTCGTTCTCCCTCAAAATCTAAAAACTCTTCAACTTTATCATCCCAACGAACAAGTATTTGCACTGGGCTGCCAACTGACTTTTCACCAAACTGGTCAATTGACACGAATGCCCAGTAAATAGCATTCTGTCTACGCATTGTTTTGATAATGCCCATTTGTTTAGCCTCAAAATAAAATCTTCATGATAACAGCTGTCATAGTTCCACTCGTCACTCCACTAGCAACTATTATGCCACAAATTAAGCCAAAAACTTTTGCTTTACTAATTAAATATGCTTGATGATGAGGACAAGATCTTATGTGCTCACCTAAAACTTCTTTAACTATTGTTCGAGCTATTAGCATGCACTCTGCTTTATCTCCATCACTCATTGACATATTAGTTCCTCTATTAAGTTTTATCTTCAGTTCCCAAGTAAGTAAACCCAACGCTGTTACTGGTGCCGTTTTTAGTTTGCTCGTTTAACCTAGCTAACCCGCCATGATAATCCAAGACCATAGCCATCTGACCGTAGTGGCTTGTCGCAAAGCCTAGGTCAACCTTTGACTGTTTACGCTCACTAACTGGGCCAGCCTTTTCCATCTCAGCTCGCATATCTCGTACTGTATAAAAGTGAGCTGATAACCACTTTTCTATTTCAACTAACTCAGCTGCTGTATAGTCTACTGTCAAGTCAGTACAACAACGAGTGACAAGCATGTTAGCAGCAGAAATAAACGGAGTCAATGATATGGCAGAATCGACATCAATTATTTCACCAACTTGATTAGAAGTTACCCTTACAGCCATAGTTACACCTTGTAAATTTTATTCCTTGGATATTTTTCTTTTTTCAGCCCAGCATTTGGAGCCATTCTTAAACCTTTGAACCGTAGATTAGCGTTCCATCTGCTAAGCTTATTACCGTCCGCATCTCCGGTGAGACAAAGGTCACGATATAATTCGTCAGCTAACAATTTGAATCCGGTTGATATAAACCCAATACGCATTAATTGACATAGAGCATCGTGAACTAAACTGGCGTTCATACTACCTTTGTCACTATTCCATATAAACTTGGTCAACTGTTTAAACGGAACAGATGACCCATCCCAAGCATACCCTGCCTTGATGATTAGCATACCGTTTTCTATCTGTATGAATCTATGCTTGCACTCTAGACTTAACGACCATCTAGTTGGCAGTCTATAATATTCATCCTCACGGAGAATAAACCATTTTCCTAGTTTGCTATACAACATTAGGCTTTTTCCTGTTACCAAATAGGTTACCGGTCAGCCCACTTGCTGCTAATAATGAAACTAAAGCAGTCCAAGCAACTGGATCGTTCTTCATAGTCTTGGCTTCTGATATAGCTTCTAAAGTCTTAGGGCTGATAACAACCGCGTCTTTTATTTTCTGAGTCTCAGCTTCAAGCTCGTTCAATGCTGTTCTAAAATTAGCCTGAGCATCAACTGAAAGTTTCTTCATGGCAGCAGCACCGGTTAATACTCCAGCCGAGTATGGCTCAACACATCCGGTTAATAATAATATAAATATAATTATGACTAGTTTATTCATCCGACTTTCCTTCCTGACCAAAACTCTTTTACTGGCAGCTTAATAAACGTTTCTAAATCACTGTCATCTGTTACGTTAAACACTCGAACTAAAGGGTATTTTTCTTTTAACTGTTTATCTACTGAAACAAACCCTTCTCTAAACTTATCATATACAGCCGGATCAGGCTTATCTAAATTATTAACATGCCAATTAGCATTTCCATCCGGTCCTAACTTCATGTCAAAACCTAATAAGTATATATTCTTAGCACCGAGTATGACTGCCAGATTTATAGCAGCCGCACCAGTATTCCAATTCCAACCTAATGCATTTTCATGAACTCCCTTCGATTCTCGTTCTAACCACCATAGCCAAGGATCTCTTGACTTAGCTAGCTGGCCAACGTTAGTAAAAACAACACCTTTATATTCAGACAGTTGTTTCTTGTGAGCTTCGTACCATTTTATATCACCGAAGATACACAATTTACAAATATCTGGCCCATGTAAATACGCATCATTACAACCGATAGTTAACTGGGGTTTCAAGAGGTCCCAATCAAAGGTTTTAAGAGAATCACCTCCACCTATGATAAAGACCTCTTGACCTTCCCATTTCTTTTCTGGAATCCACCTTGGCATTTTAATTCCTGCTGTTGATGAAAATTATAGCTTCATCCCTAGTTAACAATTCAGAAACTGCTCCAGTTCCATCAACGACATGATACTTATCATCTGTCTTATGAACTTTGAACCCAGTACCCTTAGTCTCAACAAACGAAGCGGTTACATCCGGTCCTAATCTTACTTCCTTCTTCTCAATAATTAACTCCGGCCCACTTTCACCGTCAACTTTGTCAGCATCGACTGAAGCTGGCTCACCATCACCAGCCGATTCTGATTCTGGCTTTTCGCCAGCCCCAGCCTCTGCCTTCGGAGAAGACCCTGATTTTGGCCCAGGAAGTTCTGGGCTTCCTGGATTCAATGGTTTCAATACTTCATCTGGATGGACACGCCTGAACTTACCACGGAACAGAGATGTAAGGTTACGATCAGTTTCAATCGTGTCCCCTTTCACATAAGTTTTTCCGCCTTGCTCGTGGTTACCACCAGTTAATTGATATAACGTCATGATCTTACCCTTTCCAAAGAATTAGTTTACAATTTACAATTCAGCCTACGAAGACGTTCCGTGAACAATTCCAGAGTTACCATTCTGGTCAGCACGAAGCTGAGGGACGATGATCGACATAACTTTGAAATTCTTCATGAGTCCACCTTCAGTGTCCCAAGCAACAGTTACCATATCCATACCGATGACTAGTCGAGCGACGTCCGTAGTCTGCTGGAGGAGAATAACATCATTCCCGGTCAAGTAGTCTAGCGTTCGAACATCAGATATGTCACTAACTTCATTTACTCGCTGCCTTACTGACTTATCAGAGTTGGCCTTGAAGTCACCATCCAGCAACGTGTCCCAAGCTGTGGAGACGTAAAGAATCCACGGACCGAAGTGGAATACTGCTCGTGATTGAGCCATCATCTGCAAAACTTCAGTCAGGAACGTAGTTCCAGTTGCAGAACTTGGAGCTGTCATTGTCTTCGTTAACCTGGAAGGAAAATCTGTGAAGCCATAAATAGTTCCACCACCAAAGGAATACTGATCTGCAACAGTACTCACACCGAGCAGCAACTGTTCAGTCTCTTCAGCAACACGCCTGGCAGCTAGCTCAGCCGAAGTTGTGTCTAGCGGTGAGCCACTGTTACGGCTGGCCTCAAGCTGACGACTTGAGTAGCTGAAATCCTTGTGGACGATGGGGAGCGGCAGGAAGCCAATTTCCCATACAGGACGGTCGTTAGCATTCTTACGAAGAGCATCCATACTGACAGATGCAGGACTGATATCAGACTGAGTCTCAGTTTCAAGCACAGTCTTACCCATACCGTTCGGAATGTTGAACGTCAAACCAGCCGAACGCATGTCTGTGACAGCTTTCAACCTTGGCTTTGCTACTTTGACAACAGCATCGTCAATAGCTTTCCACGCGTCTTTACGTAGAGTAGTCGTAACATTACCGATAACCTTTTCTTCGAGCTTGCCAGCAGCGTTCATAACACTGATGCAAGTGTACTGGCCACAATCACTTATATATGGCCTGAGAGCTAACGGATTAAATCCGTTCTGTGCCAATACATCAGCGACTTTACCTTGAGGCTGACCGTTAAAAATAAAATCCATTTGCTTACCCTTTCAATTTCGAGTTTAAATACATTTTAAAAAACAATTTGTTTGCGTTCTTAGACGATTCGTGCAGCTGAAAGAGTGTCACTGGTGTTACTACCAGTAAGATCATTAGCTTCAGTTGCAACAGCGATAACCTGATCCAGCGTTTCACCACTCTCAAGATCAGAGGCAATTTTAAACTTGCCATTAGCTGCTGAGATCAGAGAATCTCCAATAGAGATGTTCTGGCCATCTTCAACCAACACCTGAACTTCACTACCCTTCGCTGGGAGAAGATACGAGAGAATTTCGCCGTTAGTATAGGCAGTCAAGACATTTATACCCTGAAGGGCATCTTCCTCGACTATACCGGCCTCGCCTCGGCCACCCTCATCTGTGTGAACAATAGCTGCACCAGCAGAATTCAGCTTGATTAACATTCCTGGCTTAATATTGGCAGCACCAGCCTTTGCTTCTTCGTGCCTTGCCTCACCTTTTAAGTGAATACGATTTGATGCCATTTGTTTACCCTTCAAATTAAATTTTTCAAATTTCAAACTACAAACTTTTACCGATTGACTATGCTGTTTTAGCTTCGTCCATGGATGGTAGAGCTAAAGGTTCACCCGGAGTAAATGAATTCTGAGCGGGACCACCAGCTCCCTGACCATCATAATTGAACCTCAATATACGAGTCTGATCAGAAACATCATTACCAGCCAAAGTTGAAAGATTTTGCAGCTCTTCAAGATCCTTAGTCTTCAGGAACTCTTCAGTGAACGTACACTTATCATTCTTAACCAGTGCGGAAATGATAGTTCCTTTAGCTTCGTCATGCATCTTGACTGCGTTGGTTAATACGCCACGCATACCGGCAGGAACCTGAGTCTTCAGGAACTCTTCAACTGACATATTGGAAGCTGGTTCAGCTTCTTCGCCAGTCTTTTCTGTACTAGCAGTCTCAACTTTAGCCTCATCGGTCTCAGCCTCAGGAGCCTCAGCCTCTTCGTTTTTCACTGGTACCATCCTAGCCAGTACATCTTCATTCATTGCCATGAGTGTATCACGATCATCCTCAGCAAACTGAGAATTCTCATTAGCAATGAGAGCATCTACTAATTTCTTCTTTTCCATTGATTGGTCCTTTCGATTATTACCAATAAATTTTCCGTCAATTGTTCGGAATTCTGTTACACGCACTACTTCAATCCGTTCTCCTACAAACGATACCGAACCGTCTGACAGGCTGTAATCTTGCTTATAAATTTTACCATCATCTTCGTATATGAAGAACTCGTCAAACACTTCATCAACCCACAGGTCATCATTATTAACCCTGAGCAAACTGCTCAGTAATGACCGTATATTACTGTGGCTCATTGCATTTACTAACAGTGCTGCAAACTTCTTACCAATAAGTAGCTCGTTATCAGCTATAAACTTTTGCTGTTCATCACTCAGAGAAGAAAGTGTTTCAGCGTTCATCCGTAAGAACCCTGCTC
>SDBU01000648.1_pt1 | contig 48948 bp, 49 predicted proteins | sample 2277071 | NCBI WGS metagenome assembly SDBU01 (sample SAMN10397929, study PRJNA504765) | marine sediment metagenome | isolation source: marine sediment core GS08_GC12, 126 cmbsf | place: Arctic Ocean: Gakkel Ridge, Loki's castle | collected 2008
CTCAACAGCCGCGCCATCTACGGTTCTGTTCAGTACTGCCCTGACAGAATTATCATGCCCATAGGTATAGATGTGGTTCTGGAAGAATGAGTGCGGAGATTCCCCTATCTGAGCCAATCTGTAAGTGGGATAAAGTTTCCCCGAATTCGATTCAGGGTCCATAAAGGCGAAGGTCTTACCTCGAAGTTTTTCGAAGCTGTTTATGCCGCTATCGTTCCGTACTATGATGTACGAATAGTATATCGGTGCGCCACCAATCTCCGTAGCTACCAAGAGCTCCATCCCGAACTTATCATGTCCTATTAGGTAGGCCCCGGAGCAAACAAAAGCAGCATCGACGAGCCTAGCCTCGACCAGGTCATCTACCTCATGATAGGTCCTCTTCTGTACCAACTCCACCCTTCTTCCCATTCTGTCCCCCACATATCTGAGCAGTTCTTCGTACAGACCAAGGGTTTCGCGGGGCATTGTCATCGCAGCCACGGCAATGCGCATGATACCGGGTCTCACATAGTGAGAATCCTGCTCCGGGCCCTCTTGTTTCACAGGGGAGACCGTCTTGCACCCTAAACAGGCCCACTTTTCTGACGAAGTTCCTTCACCCTGTTCCACCTTGGAAAGGTCCACTTTCTGTGCTGGTTCCTGAGAGCACCCAACAAACAGAACAATTACTGCGATGCTGAGGGTCATTCCGAGCTTTGCCCAACGAACCAACATGGCGTACCTCCGCCCTAGCAAACTAATGGGAGCGGCATGATTACTACCACCCAGAGGATATGAGCTGTCAGACCTGTTGATGTGCTACCAGATTCGAGCCTGGACTCACGGCCATGGATTCATTTCTCGAATGTCACCGTAAGCTTTTGCATAAATCATAGCAGACGGGCCGATTATCTGCAACCTTACGGAACCTGCACGATGGTATTTGTTAGCTCGGTTATGTCCCGCACCAGTTGTCTCCCATCAGGCTACGTTTTCTCCTTCAACAATCGTGCGGATAGTACCATCAGAAGTCGTGGCAACGCGTTCTGGGATTGAAGATACCACCAAAGCACTGTCATACTTCATCACGCGTCGAAGCAGTATCAGAGCGGAGCAAATATTAAAGGTGCACGGCTTTGCTCGAAGGGATGGACAAATAAGGGACAATGTCCCTGTTGTAGAGGAAGCAAGCAGACCAGGGATTACAATGGCGAAAGCTTTGTTAGCTAGGTGAACTATTATCAATGCCTGCCGGAACCTTGTGTAAAAGAAACGTCTCTATCTATGCTCGAACCAGCAAACTCTGGATAATGGGACTGAAGGCAGGAGAGTTTCAGATTGACTGGATGGCTCTCCCACCTCCGACAATGCATTAACTAGTTGATATCATACAATACCGAGGATAGGTCATCTCGGTAAAATACTAACTGACGATTTATAGCGCAGTAAATCTTTGTCTCCTTCTCCTTTTTCTTTTATCTTTAGACCCCGGCGGTCTACCTAGACGTTTACCTTGAGCCTTCACTCTAGCTAATCCAGTTCTAGTTCTCTCACTTCTGCGCTGATTTTCCATTCTTGCTACCCAACCGGTTAAGGCATATAATAATTCTGCTAATTCCCCGGGTGCCTCGGTCCAACTCTCTTGATAGGAGATCACCTTGACTCCGCAAGAAGATAGCTTATTCACCAGACTTAGTATCGCCAAAGCGCCCTCTCGACTCAGGCGATCCAATGCCCAGACCAATACCGCCTGAAACCTTCTTTGTCTTGTATCAGCCATAAGGCTGGCTAACACTCTCTGGTGGCCAGCCTTCCAAGCTGATTCTTCCTCCTCGTAGACTTTAACAATCTCAAAACCACGTTGCTTTGCCCACTCAGAAAGAACCACTGATTGCTTGGTGGTGTCTTGCTGACCCGTACTACCTCGGCTGTAGATGCAAACCTTCATTTCTCGCTGTACCTTAATGCCTCAATACTTTTACTGTCATTCAGTTATCACAAATCACACCCGTATACTGAAGGGGAACAAATTTCGGAAGTTGTGACCATAGAATGAACAAGCTCCGTGAGGCAGAGATTCTGCTCAACCAGGGTACTGTTGTACCTTTAAAAAGATAGAGGGATAAAATTAGTAAATATTCCCCGAAAATTCCAGCTTGACTGCCTTCACGTCCCCCGATTAGAATGAAATGGCTATGTTTGAGTCCCTTACTGAAAAGCTGAACAGGGTATTCTATAAACTGGGCCGCCGGGGCAAGCTTAGTGAAAAGGATGTGGATGATGCCCTGCGCGAGGTGCGGCTGGCCCTCCTGGAAGCGGATGTCAACTTTAAGGTGGTCAAGGACTTTATCCGCCGGGTGCGGGCGCGTTCGGTGGGGGAAGAAGTACGGCAGAGCCTGACCCCGGCTCAGCAGATAATTAAGATTGTTAACGATGAGCTTATCGTTACTTTAGGGGGGACGCAGAGTCAACTGGTGGCGGGGGCTCATCCTCCCCACGTAGTGATGCTGGTGGGGCTGCAGGGTGGGGGTAAGACGACCACGGCGGCCAAGCTGGCCCTTCACCTGAGGCATGCCGGGCAGCGCCCGCTGCTGGTAGCCGCCGATAACCGCCGGCCGGCCGCCGTTGAGCAGCTGGTTATCCTGGCCAGGCAGATTGACATCCCGGTCTATAGTGAGCCTTACGGGGCGCTACCCGGGGATATTTGTGCTCATGCCTTGCGTAAGGCTAAAGAGCTGGCCGTTAACTGGGTTATTGTGGACACGGCGGGCCGTCTTCAGATAGACGAGGCGCTGATGGAGGAGTTAGCCGGGCTCAAGAGTGAGCTAAAGCCGAGTGAGGTACTACTGGTGGTGGATGCCATGACCGGGCAGGATGCCGTGCAGGTAGCTGGTGAATTTCATTCCCGGCTGAGTCTAACCGGTCTTATCCTGACCAAGATGGACGGGGATGCCCGCGGTGGTGCCGCCCTTTCTGTGCGGTGGGTTACCGGCGTGCCGATAAAGTTCATCGGTGCCGGGGAAAAGGTTGATGCCTTTGAACCCTTTTACCCTGACCGCCTGGCGTCACGCATCCTGGGTATGGGTGATTTGCTCACCTTCATTGAAAAGGCAGAGAAGACCTTTGACGAGAAACAGGCTAAGGAGCTGGAGAAGAAGGTGCGGACAGCCACCTTTGGTCTGGATGACTTCCTATCTCAGCTAAAAGAAATCAGGAAGATGGGTTCTCTGACCCAACTGGTGGAGATGATTCCTGGTCTGTCCCAGGTGGTGGGGCAGCTGCCTGATGGCGCCGCCGAGGATCAGCTAAAGAAGGTTGAGGCGATTATTCTTTCCATGACCCTTGAAGAGAGGCAAAACCCGGTCATAATTAATGGCAGCCGGCGGCGGCGTATCGCTCGCGGTAGCGGCTTGACGCCTCAGGACGTAAACCAGGTCTTGAATCGGTTTCGTCAGACGCAGAAGCTGATGAAGATGGGTATTGGCGGTAGGTTGCCCCGCAGTCTAAAGGGGATGTTTCACTCCAGATAGTCCTTCAGTTTTCGACTTCGGCTGGGGTGGCGCAGTTTGCGGAGTGCTTTAGCTTCAATCTGGCGGATACGTTCCCGGGTCACCGCGAACTCCTTGCCCACTTCCTCCAGAGTCCGGCTTCGTCCGTCTTCCAGGCCAAATCTCAGTTGAAGTACCCGCTGTTCGCGGGGGGTGAGGGTGGACAGGACATCATCAATTTGCTCTTTCAGCAGTTGCTTGGAGGCAGCGTCAACCGGTGGTAGCGCATCACGGTCTTCGATGAAGTCGCCCAGGTGGCTATCCTCCTCCTCACCGATGGGCGATTCCAGCGATATGGGTAGCTGGGATACCTTGGCTATCTCCCTCACCTTTTGTGCCGGTATGTCCAATTCCTGGCCTATTTCCTTGGGGGTAGGTTCCCGTCCGTATTCCTGGGCCAGGCGGCGGCTTACCCTTAGCAGTTTATTTATCGTTTCCACCATGTGGACCGGAATACGAATAGTCCGGGCCTGGTCAGCTATGGCTCGGGTAATAGCCTGGCGAATCCACCAGGTGGCATAGGTGCTGAACTTATAACCTCGATGGTAGTCGAATTTCTCTACGGCTCTGATTAGCCCGATGTTCCCCTCCTGGATGAGGTCAAGCAGTGACATGCCCTGGCCGATATGTTTCTTGGCTACGCTTACTACCAGACGCAGGTTGGCTTCGATAAGCTGTTTTTGGGCTTCTTCTGCCTTAGCCTTAATATCGTCCAGAGAGGCTTTAAATTGAGCTTCGTAAACCCGAAGCGAATCTATGGTGTCACTGTTTGTCACCAGGCTCTCTATATCCTCTATGGTGGTGCCATCTCCGATAAGGTCAAGAAGTTCCTTGGGTAAAAGGTTGCTATTAGCTGACAGGTTGATTAGAAGCTGCTCTGTTTCGGGTACGGACTTACCCATCTCGGTAGCAATGGTCTGCACCAACTGCTGGTCTATCTCAGCATCAATATTGTTCCGTAGTTTGGCATCCCATAGGCTGTCCAAAAATTTGTTGGTAGATGTCAGGTGGAGTTCTCTCTGGAGGAGACGAATGGTAGCCGAAGCCTGCCCGAGTTCCTTGAGCATGGTGAGCATTACCTGTGTGGCCGAATCAACCCGGCCGTATTCCTGTATCCAGTGTTGTCTGATCTCATTGATTCGTTTACCCCTCTCCATCTTCCGGGCGAGTACTTTTTCATCATCGGCAGTTAGAAGCGGCACCCTGCCGATTTCATGGAGATACATGCGGACCGGGTCATCCACCGTTTCAGGCTCTTCCAGCGGCTCTGCCGGTATTTCTAGGCCTATATCAACTGACGTGTTATCCTCGGCTGCCGGCACTTTCTGTGGAGGTAACCCCTCAGCGGTATGATTTTCGCTCGGGAGGCCTGAAGAGTTCCCGCTGTTATTTAAGTCCATTCCCTCCCCCTTTTGCTCCTGACCTCATTTGGCTCTTTTGAGTATGAACCTCTCTCAACTGGATACTGGTGTCTATACCTTGTTCCTCAAGCTTGGCCAGCTCGGCCGCAGAACCTCCGCTTTGGGCTTCCAGGGCTAAAACCTCCTTTCTCCTTGCCTCCAGGCGGCGCAGGAATGTCTCCCGCAACCGGAGCGTGCATTCCGCCCACCGCCGGTCTACCCGGGTTACCGGCAGGCTCCGGCTCATTAGCGAGTCAAGGTGTTCGTGGATGGCGGTATCAAGCCTTTCTTTAAGCGATGACCAGTCCTCAACCTGCTGGCAAGTAGCAAAGATTTCCCGGTTCTGGCTGCTCTCAAAGTATTCCGGGGACAGACTCTGGCAGTTAGCCTTAAGCTCCGGGTGCTGGAGGAGCAGGGCCAGGCAGTACTCCTCAACCGGGCTGGTTGTGATGGGTCGCAGGGCCCGTTCCATGGCTTGTTGCTTTGTCTCCTTGGCCCGTCGGTCAGGCTTAATTCTGCTGAGCGTAGCTTCCATACTGTGGTAACTGGCACCCACCAGTTCGCCCAGCTTGGTGAGATAATGGTCCCGGCGGATATCATCCTTTATCTCAGCAACGATGGGCAGAAGCTTGTCCACGGCCAGAGATTTATCCCTGGCGGTAGTCAGGTCAAGCTTAGCCGTAACCGACTCAAAGAAATAATCAATTATCGGAATAGCCTGTCCTACCAAATGCTGCCAAAGTTTAGTATCCTCCTTAATCACCTCGTCAGCGTCTTTGCCCTCGGGCAAGATGATAACATTAGTGTCAAGGACATTTTCATTTATGACACGTGTCCCTACTATTGGATATCTACCAATTTCGGCTTCGTTCAAAGCTGGTGTTGGCTTGTTGGGGTCGATGCGGCGGCGTGGAGCTAGGTCTTCGGGTGATCGTTCAGTAGCTAGTTCCCCTCCACGCCAAGTCGCTTCCTTTCCCGCAGTATCAGCGTCTAGGGCTAAAGCAACGTTTCGGGTTAGCTTCTTTAAAGCGTCAATTTGTTTAGCAGTTAATGAAGTTCCCATTGAGGCCACCACATTCTGGGAGCCGTTCTGGTGGGCGGTAATAGTGTCCATATAGCCCTCGACGATGATAGCCAGGTCTTGCTGTCTGATGGCGGTCCGGGCCAGGTTTATGCCATACAGGGTACCACTCTTATCAAAGACTGGGGTCTGTGGCGAGTTAACGTATTTGGGCAGGGAATCATCAAGCACCCTGGCCCCGAAGCCGGTGGTATGTTCCCGGGCATCCACTATGGGGAACATCAGGTGATTGCGAAATCGGTCATGGGTTTTGCCCGCTTCTCCGGCAACTATTAAGCCGGCGGTCAGCAGTTCGTCCTCGGTAAAGCCTCTCTCCATCAGGTGCTGTTTTAGCTCCTCCCAGCTATTGGGACTGAAGCCCAGTTGAAAGTCGCTGATGGTTTTGGGTGAGACACTACGCTTCGCCAAATACCTTCTTGCTTTTTCCGCCACCGGTGAGTCCAAGAGCAGATTATGGAAATACTGAGCCGCCGCCTGGTTAGCCTGGTACAGCCTCTCCTTGCCTTTTGTCTCCTGCTCAGACCGGGCACTGAGGGTTACCCCGGCCCGGTTAGCCAGCAGACGTAGCGCTTCACCAAAGTCCATGTTCTCCTTTTTTATAATGAAGGAGAAAACATCGCCACCGGTATTGCAGGCACCGAAGCAGTGCCAGCTCTGCTGGTCAGGATAGACGAAAAAGGAGGGGCGTTTTTCACTGTGGAACGGGCACAAGCCGCGGAAGGTGCGTCCCGACTTGGTTAGAGAGGTGTACTGGCCAATCACCTCAACAATGTCAGTTCTTTGCTTTACCTCATCTATGACGCTCATCTTATATTGCCTGTCCTAGCTCATTAACCAGCCTCAAGGCATACTGGTCAGTCATACCGGCAATGTAATCCACCACTCTTCGTTTTGTCTCTTCTCCGTAGGAACGGTACTCCGGGGGAAGACTGTCTACGTGTTCAACAAAATAGGTGTATAGTCGCCGCACCGCTTCCCGTGCCTTTTCCGCTTCTACCTGGGACGCCTGTAGATTATATACCCGTTCAAAAAGAAAGTCACGTAAAGTGTTGGTTGCCTCCAGAACGTGGGGGCTCAGGCTTATAGCCGGGCTGGCGATAACATTCTCCTCCCTGGCTGCCCAGGAGTATTCAATAATATCACCGACCATGGTGTTGATGCGTTGGCGGTGAGAGTTGCCCAGCACCGTGATTGCGGCGAGGGGCAGGTCACCCTCGGTGATGATGCCGGCTCTTATGGCGTCATCAATATCATGGTTGATGTAGGCGATGGCATCGGCAATCTTACACACCTGTCCCTCCAGGGTACCGGCTTTCCCCGAGCTTTCTTCCAGGATATCGGCCCTCTCTTTGGAATGGTTCAGGATACCATCCCTCACCTCCCAGGTGAGATTCAGCCCCTGGCCATCTTTCTCGAGGAGGTCAACAACCCGCAGGCTTTGCTCGTTATGTCTGAATCCGGAGGGATAAAGCTCGTTTAGAACCTCCTCGCCCACGTGGCCGAAAGGGGTGTGCCCCAGGTCATGGCCCAGGGCAATTGCCTCCGTCAAGTCCTCGTTAAGGTTTAGTGCCCGACTTATGGTACGGGCTATCTGGGACACTTCCAGGGTGTGGGTAAGGCGGGTGACATAGTGGTCACCCAGAGGCGCCAGGAAAACCTGGGTTTTGTGCTTGAGCCGCCGGAAAGACTTGCCGTGAATAATGCGGTCTCGGTCACGCTGAAAGGCAGTGCGGATTGGGCACGGCTCCTCATATTTAAGCCTGCCCCGTGACCGCCGGCTTCTGGCGGCATTAGGGGAAAGGGCTTCTTCCTTTTGTTCGCTTGCCTGACGAACATTAAGCCGGTTGATCATCAAGGCCCAGACTCTTCTCCGCCGCGGCAATTATCTCTCTGGTGGTGCCAATCATATCAGGGCTCACTGAGACCGAGGTTATTCCCCACTTCACCAGTTTCTCAGTGAGCTCAGGGTAGACTGAAGGCGCCTGTCCGCAGATAGAGGAAGTGACCCCCATGCTCTTGGCTACCGTAATCGCTCTTTCTAAAGCGATAAGCACGGCCTCATTTCGCTCGTCGAATTCCTCAGCCAGTACCGGGCTGTCCCGGTCAATTCCCAGGATAAGCTGGGTGAGGTCGTTGGAGCCGATTGATATGCCGTCAATACCCACTTCAAGGAATTTATCCAGTAGAAAGATGTTAGACGGTACTTCAACCATCATCCATAGCTTAAAGTCGTCGGAGCGCTTCAGCCCCTCGGCTTCCATAAAGTCCTTGACTGAGGCCATTCCGGCTACCGTGCGCACAAAAGGAATCATCACCCACAGGTTCGTGTATTCCTGCCTGACTTTCTTAACTGCTTCTAGTTCCAGCCTGAATACATCTGGTTCTTTGATATAACGGATGGCACCTCTATAACCGAGCATCGGGTTTTCTTCAACCTCTTCGTACTGCTGTCCCCCCGTAAGAGTCCGGTACTCATTGGTCTTGAAGTCAGTGGTTCGATAAACCACCGGCCGTGGGTGGAACGCCCGGGTGAAGGTAAACAGCCCCTGAGCCAGCTTGTCAACAAATTCATGACCTCTATTCTGGCTAATCATGTAGCGGGGGTGTTCACCAATCTGGGCAATCATGAATTCAGCTCGTAGTAACCCCAAGCCGTCCACGTTACGGGCGGCTACTTTCTCGGCGAGCTCGGGATGAGCCAGATTAACATAGACCTTGGTCTTGGTCTTGATCTGTTCCTTGATAATATCGGTAACAATAGTCATCTTTTCCTTGGCCACTTTGCCCTGGTAGACTTTACCCCGTGAGCCGTCCACGGTGATTAGCTGGCCATCGGTCAGGGTAGTGGTTGCCTGCTCGGTACCGACCACGCAGGGGATACCCAGTTCGCGGCTGACGATGGCGGCGTGGGTGGTTCTGCCCCCGCGGTCGGTAACAATAGCCACGGCTCGTTTCATGGCCGGCACAAAGTCAGGGGTGGTCATTTCTGTCACCAGGACGTCGCCGCTTTTTACCCTATCTATCTGGGAGGCTTCCGGGACTATGGTAACCGTGCCTGACGCCATGCCCGGGCTGGCCGGTGCCCCGGTGAGGAGTACCGGAGCCTTAATTTCAGGTTCAACCTCGGTTACTTCTTTAATAGTGGTTACCGGGCGGGATTGGACGATAAAGAGCATATTATCTTCCTTCGCCCATTCAATATCCTGGGGGAACTGGTACCAATCTTCTATTTGTTTTCCCAGTCTGGCCACCTCATTTATTTCGTCGTCGGATATTTTCTGCCGGGATTGCATTTCTGTAGATAGTGGCACCTGAATGTTGGAGTCTTCGTCACTGCCTTCCGGGTTTCTAATCAGCTGCCACTCCTGTTTGGCTACTATCTTGCTGCTGATTTCCATCCCATCTTTCTCAATTATATAGAGGTCTGGAGTTACCTCGCCGGAGACAATGGCTTCACCCAGTCCGAAGACAGCTTCAATGACAATCTTGGTGTTGTCACTGGTTACTGGTTCGATAGTAAACATGACCCCGGAGGTTTGAGACTGAACCATCTTTTGGACGGGCACTGCCAGGCCAACCTTAAAGTGGTCGAAACCCTGCTGGTGCCGGTAAAAGATAGCCCGTGGTTCAAAAAGGGATGCCCAGCAGCCTTGAACCGCCACCAGCACCGCCTCTTCCCCGTTTACATTGAGGAAGGTGCGTTGCTGTCCGGCAAAGGAGGCCTCGGGCAGGTCTTCGGCCGTAGCCGAGGAACGAACGGCAACCAGGCCTCTCCCCACCGGTTTAACGTTCAAGAGTTTGTTGTAGGCGACTTTAATATCGTCGGCCAGTTCTGATGGCATAGGGGCGTCTAAGATTATCTGTTTCACCTGGCTGGCCACCTGTTGCAGCTGTCGACTGTCATCCGGGTCCAGCGGCTCCAGCAAACTACGAATTTTGCTGGTGAGTTTTGCCCTTTCCAGGAAATCAAAGTAAGCGGCGGCCGTTACAATAAAACCGGGTGGCACTGGTATCCGGGCTCGGGTCATCTCACCGAGGTTGGCTCCCTTGCCCCCAACCAGGGACACATCATCTTTGCCAACTTCGTTGAACCAAACTATAGTTCTGTGACTGTCTGGCATACTTCGTCTCCTCCGGGGCGTGGTTGATGCATTATAATGGATATGTGAATGATGTATGTATTATAGCACATAATGGGCTATTGAAAGAATAGGGGGAGGAAAATTATTTGCCAACTGCTTCTTCTTTGAGTACTGGTTTAAGTCATGTCCCACTCTACACCGGCTATTAAGATGGGAGGGTGCGGCGAGCAGGGATTCTCCCCTTTGAAGTTGACAGCACTGGTGGTGTGGGATTAAAATTAAATATCTCAGCGGACCAGTCGAGGAGGTGTGGTTATGATAGAGATGGTTATCGACAGTATCCGGGTGAGCTTGATGAATTACCAGCGAGTGGTAATTCTGAAGGAGAAGGCGGCTGACCGCTATCTGCCCATCTGGATCGGTCCCGCTGAGGCTGATGCTATCGCCGTAAAGTTACAGGGCGTGGGTGTGCCCCGCCCGCTTACCCATGACCTGTTATATTCGGTTATTGATGCCCTCGGGGCAACTATCGATTCTGTCATCGTTAACGACCTCAAAAACGATACCTTCTTTGCCAAGGTTATCCTGAAGGTGGATGGAGGACAAATGGAGATTGACTCTCGTCCCAGTGATGCCCTGGCGCTGGCTGTCAGGGCGGAGGTGCCGGTCTATGCTGAGGAGGTGGTCCTGGATAAGGCTGGTATCCTGCTGGACAAGGAGACCGGTAAACCTCTCGTTGAAGAGAGCGAAGCTAGGGGTGGCAAGGGCGGGAAGCTTAGTGACGAGGACATAAAGAGGATGTCCGCCTTCTATGATTTTATTAATACCCTTGATCTAGATGACTTTGATAAACGCAAGTCGTAGACAAAACTCAAAGGGTTATCTGATGGCGTCAATGAGGGAGAATATGGTTAAAAAGCTGATGGCTTCAACAAAGTGCGCGGTCTGCGGGCGGCATTACGAGGTGGGTGATATCAGCGTCCTCGGTCACGAGGATGACTTGTGGTTTTTAACGGTATCTTGTTCGGCCTGCGATACTCAGTACCTGGTGGCGGCCGTTGTTAAGGAGGAAAGTGCGCCGGAGGTGGTTACTGACCTCACTGAAGCAGAAATGGGCCGGTTTGAGATGGCTAAGGTGGTAACTGCCGATGACGTACTGAACATGCACCATTTCTTAAGCAGCTTTGGTGGGGACTTTTCCCGGCTCTTTGAACAGGGAGGACTTGAATAGCGGTGAGTGTATCCTTATTAGTAGAGTGGTTCGCCATTCGATGAATTGAGAATAAGAACCCTAGAACTGAAAGACCTAGGGTTTTTTGATGACCAGGAAGTGATTGACCTGCGGAGATGGATGTGATACGTTGCTCAAGGTATGAGCAGGTGGGTTGCTGCGCTGAGACTGGTCGGTGTCGGTTTTTTCATCGGCGGCTCCATTATCGGGGGTGTGCTAGCCGGACTGTGGCTCGACAGGCAATTTAATACTGAGCCGATTCTGGTAATAGCTGGGTTACTTCTTGGTATTACGGTGGCTTTTTATGGTGTCTATGAGATGCTGCTACCACTGCTGGGTGAGAAGAAGGACAGGGAGGATAGCTAGTGGCTAAAAAGGGCTGCCTGGGCTGTTCCCTTCCCGTCCTTATCGGGGTTGTCCTTGTCTTTCTGACCCTGTTTGTGGTCGGCTTTGCCAGCGGACCATTGGGTAAGAGTATCCTTGGTGACGTGGGTTTACCCCGCTGGATTAGTGTTCCCCAGCCGCATCCAGAGCTACCGGCGGAAGTAGTTTTTCACCTGTTTGGCTTTCCCATCGCCAACAGCGTAATTGCGGCCTGGCTCACCATCATCGTCCTGGTGGGCTTTTCCTATGCGGTTACCCACCGGATGAGACTGATACCGGGTCGGCTGCAGATGGTATTTGAGTTCCTGGTTGGCTGGCTCTATAACTTCTGCCAGAGCGTGGCCGGTGAGAAGAATGGACGCCGGTTCTTTCCCGTGGTGTCTACTATCTTCCTCTTCGTTTCCTTTAATGCCTGGCTTGGTCTGTTTCCCGGGTTTGGCTCGATACTGGTGCATACTGCTGAAGGTGAGGTGCATTTGCTCCGGCCGGCCAATACTGATATTAACATGCCCCTGGCCCTGGCCCTGGCCTCTTTTCTTTTCGTGGAGTACTTCGGACTAAGGACACTGGGGATACGTTATGTGAGCAAGTTTATTAACGTGGGGCCGTTTTTGGGTAGCGTTGGTCAGATAGCCCGGGGCAGGGTTCGTGCCGGCTTGAGCGGGCTAATCATCGGGTTCATTCATATATTTGTTGGTATACTGGAGGCGTTGAGTGAACTGGTGCGCATCATCAGCTTTACCTTCCGTCTTTTTGGTAATATGACGGCGGGCGAAATACTCATGCTGGTAGCCGCCTTCCTTGTCCCGTGGCTGTTTGCCTTGCCCTTTTATGGCCTTGAGCTTCTGGTTGGCTTTGTCCAGGCGCTTATCTTTGCCGGGCTAACTCTGGTGTTTCTCACTTTGGCCACGACGGCTCATGGGGAAGAGGCCAGCTAAGCGAGTGATTGTTTGCCTGAGGGCATTGAGAAATAAAATCTAGGCAGAGGGGGTTAGAGAATGGAACCAGAAGTAATGAAGATGCTGGCGGTGGGGATGGCGGCTGGCCTGGGAATGCTGGGGCCGGCACTGGCTATCGGACTAATTGGCTATTCCGCTTTACAGGGAATAGCTCGTAACCCTGAGGCGAGCGGGCCGATAATGACCAATATGATTCTGGTCACCGCTTTCGCCGAGGCTATCGGGATTTATGTCCTGATTATAGCCATTATCCTGGCTATGATTGTATAGTGATGTAAATAAGGGGGTTAATTATGGGACAAGATGGTATTCCTGTCTCCCTGGCAATAATTATTGCTTCGGCAATATTGGGTTCGTTATTGCTGATTGGTATGCTTCTGCTGGGCATATTCCTTAGCTAAGCATACCCTATCGCAAGAATAACTTATTGACTGTCTTTTATTATGCAGTCCTGAAGGGGGGCGATAATGGGTGGTATTGCCAGTCTTGGCATCAACTTGCCGACACTAATAGCGCAGATTGTGAACTTTGGTATCCTGTTTGTCCTGCTTTATCTGGTGGCCTACCGACCGATTATGAGGATGCTTGATGAGCGTTCCCGTAAGATTAAGGACAGCATGGAGCAGGTTGAAAATATCAAGGAGCAGTCAGCGCGGGCTGAAGAAGAGGCGGAAAAGCGGATTGAGGCGGCGAGCCAGGATGGACAGGAGATGATTGCCCGTGCCGTTCGGACGGGAGATGAGGTGCGGCAGAAGGCAGAGCAGGAAGCCAGAACAGAAGCTGAGGCTCTTATCTCCCGGGCGCGTGCTGAGATTCAGCGGGAGCGGGATGAGGCAATTGATGGTGTGCGCAAGGCGTTTGCCGACCTGACGATACAGGCGGCGGAAAAGGTTATTGACCGTTCGCTGGATAAAGAGGCGCACCGTGAGATTATTGATAAAGTGCTGGAAGAGAGCACAGCTTTCAACAAAGAGAAAGAGTGAGTTTGGTAATGAGCGGTTGGAGAGGAGTTAGTTCATTGAGTCCGGAGGGAAGCGGTGGCCAAGCGAGCTTATCCTAGGCGCTACGCCCAGGCAGTGTTTGAGCTCGCCCGGGAAAGGGGTGAGTTAGATAGCTGGCCGTCTGACCTGGAGAAGATTGCCCGTCTGGGGGAAGATGAGGCCCTTATCGCCTGGCTGGAGAGCCCCAGGTTTCCCTTTGCTGATAAAGCCCGGCTACTGGCGGAGCGGCTCGGTGATGTAAACCGGCTGGCGTTGAACTTGGCTTGCCTGCTGGCAGCTAGCGGCCGTCTGGGTATAGCCGGTGATGTTGCCGATGAGTACCAGCGCCTGCTGGATAGCTACCGGGGTATAGAGCGGGCTGAGGTTACCATGGCCGTTCCCCTGGATGACCGGGATAAGCAGAGGCTGGGTGAGCGTCTCAGTGCGCTAATCGGTAAGGACGTAGTTCTTAAAACTGAGGTTGATTCTGAGCTAATTGGGGGAATTGTCGCCCGGGTTGGTGGAAAGTTACTGGATGGCAGCACCCGAAGCCGGCTGCTGGCGTTGAAAAGGGAGCTTCAGAAATAACGGGATTGAGAACATGTTCCTGCGGGAATTCCCGTAGAGTAAAGTCCTTTACCCTCCGCTAAAGGAGAAGGTGAGAAGGGGGTGAGATAGACGAGATGACAACTAGAGGACAGGATATTGTTTCGGTTATCAAACAGCAGATTGAGCAATTTGGCACTACGGTAGCCATGGTGGATGTGGGTTCGGTGCTTGAGGTCGGTGATGGTATTACCCGGATTCACGGACTGGCGGCCGCCAGGTACAATGAGTTGCTTGAGTTTCCCAATGAGGTGGTGGGGATTGTGCTGAACCTGGAGGAAGACAGCGTTTCGGCCATTATTCTGGGCGATTACACCCAGATTAAAGAAGGGGATGAAGTGCGCTCTACCGGCCGGATTGCCGAGGTACCGGTGGGTGAGGCGCTTATCGGCCGGGTGGTCGACCCTCTGGGCCGTCCCCTTGATGGTAAGGGGGCAATCAAGACCGATAGTACCCGGGCTATGGAGCGTGTCGCGCCTGATGTTACCCGGCGTAAGTCAGTAGATACCCCGGTGCAGACCGGGATTAAGGCCATAGACAGCTTGATTCCTATCGGGCGGGGACAGCGAGAGCTTATTATTGGTGACCGTTCCACGGGCAAGACGGCTATTGCCCTGGATACCATTATCAACCAGAAGGGTGGCGATTTGACCTGTATCTATGTGGCTATTGGTCAGAAGGCATCAAAGGTAGCACGGGTGGTTGCCACCTTAGAATCTCACGGGGCTATGGAGCATACCATTGTGGTAGCGGCTAACGCTTCTGATTCCGTGGCCATGCAGTATCTTGCCCCCTATGCTGGTTGCGCTATGGGTGAGGCATTTATGGAGCAGGGGAGGGATGCGCTGATTGTTTATGATGACCTTTCCAAACATGCCTGGGCGTACCGGCAGCTATCACTGCTGCTGCGCCGCCCACCGGGGCGGGAAGCCTACCCCGGGGATGTTTTTTACCTGCATAGTCGCTTGCTGGAGAGGTCCGCCAAGTATTCTGATGAACATGGTGGCGGTTCTCTCACCGCCCTGCCTATTATTGAGACTCAAGCCGGCGATGTGTCTGCCTACATTCCGACCAATGTTATTTCCATTACTGATGGTCAGATTTATCTGGAAACTGACCTGTTTAATGCCGGCATCAGGCCGGCGCTGAATATTGGTATATCCGTATCGCGTGTCGGTAGCGCGGCTCAGACCAAAGCCATGAAGCAGGTGGCGGGCCGGCTGAAGATGGATTTGGCCCAGTTCCGGGAACTGGCCGCCTTCGCTCAATTTGGTGCCGCCGAGCTGGATAAAGCTACCCGGGCACAACTGGAGCTCGGTCAGCGTATTACTGAAGTCCTGAAGCAACTCCAGTATGTCCCCGTGGCGCTGGAGAAACAGGTTATTATTTTGTATGCGGCTATTAACGGTTATCTTGATGATATAACGGTAGATAAAGTTGCCAGTTTTGAGACTGGACTCCACAGTTTTATTGAGGCAAATCACCCTGAGATAGGCGAAGCTATCCTTAAGGAAAGGGATATTAGCGCTGAGACTGAGGAAAAACTGAAGACAGCTATTGCAGAGTTTAAACAGAGTTTCGGGGGATAGTCTTAAGGGGGTAAGGTCAGACATTGCCTGACATACGTGCGATTCGTCGCCAGATAAAGGGTGTCCAGAACATAGCCAAGATTACCCGGGCTATGGAGATGGTGGCCGCTTCCAAGATGAAGCGGGCCCAGGAGCGGGGCCTGGCCGGGCGCCCCTACGCGGAGAGGATTCGTCAGGTTATCGCTGACCTGGCGGCAATACCGGAGGGAGGCCGGGTACTGCATCCGTTACTGGAGCGGCGGCCGGTTAGCAGGGTGGCCATAGTTCACATCACTCCTGACCGCGGCCTGTGTGGTGGTCTGGTGGCTAATCTGAACCGGACGACGGCGAATTTTGTTCTGGAGCAGGGTATGCCGGCTACGCTTACCTGTGTTGGCCGTAAGGGGCTGGATTTTATGCGGCGGTATGGTCGTGATATCCGCGCCGAGTTTACCGGGCTGGGCGACCGACCTGGTCTTCTCGATACCCTGCCCGTATCCCGAATTATTATTGATGATTATACTGGTGGGCTCATAGACGTGGTCTACCTGGCCTATGCTGAGTTTGTTTCCACCATGGTGCAGAGGCCGGTACTCAAGCCGGTGCTTCCCGTAGAGCCAGCGACGATTCCCGCGGAGCAGAATGTGGACTATATCTATGAACCGGGCCCGGCCGGGGTGCTGGACCAGCTTTTACCCAGGTTCGTGGAGATGCAGGTCTATCAGGCTATCGTGGAGTCTATTGCCAGTGAGCAGTCAGCGCGGATGGTAGCCATGAGGAACGCTACGGATAACGCCAGCGATCTTCTTCAGGATTTGACCCTGGTGTATAACAAGGCTCGTCAGGAGTCAATCACCAAGGAGCTTCTTGATATTACCGGTGGCGCCGCCGCTCTGGCTTAGAGTAAGGAGGGTATTATGGCCAAAGGTAAAGTGGTTCAGGTAATCGGCACGGTGGTTGACATCGAGTTTCCTCCGGATGAACTACCTGCCCTTTACCACGCTATTGAAATTCCTGCAGGTGAGGGGAAGATGGTCCTTGAAGTCCAGGACCATATGGGCAACAACTGGGTCAGGTGCCTGTCGCTGGCGCCTACCGATGGGCTGGCACGGGGAACTGAAGCCTTTGATACCGGGGCCCCCATTCGTGTGCCGGTGGGGCGGGCTACGCTGGGTCGCCTCTTTGATGTCCGGGGAGAAGCCATAGACAGCCTTGGCCCGGTGGATACTACGGAGCAATGGCCAATCCACCGCCCCCCGCCATCGTTTGATGAGCAGGAGACATCTACCCAGATACTGGAGACGGGGCTCAAGGTCATTGACCTGATTACCCCCTTTACTCGCGGTGGCAAGATTGGTGCCTACGGGGGTGCCGGCGTGGGCAAGACGGTTATTATTATGGAGCTTATCCGTAATATAGCCACCGAGCATGGCGGTTTCTCGGTCTTTACCGGTATCGGCGAGAGGTCCCGTGAGGGTAATGACCTGTGGAATGAAATGAAGGAGTCCGGGGTAATTGATAAGACGGTGATGGTTTTTGGTCAGATGAATGAACCCCCGGCGGTTCGCTTGCGGGTGGGACTGACCGGACTGACCATGGCTGAGTACTTCCGTGACGAGGAGCACCAGGATGTTCTGCTGTTTATTGACAACATCTACCGCTATACCCTGGCCGGCATGGAGGTATCCGCCCTGCTGGGGCGTATGCCGTCAGCGGTGGGTTATCAGCCTACCCTGGCCACGGAGATGGGTGACTTACAGGAGAGGATTACCTCGACCAAGGAGGGTTCGATTACCTCCTTTCAGGCTATCTATGTTCCGGCGGATGACTATACTGACCCGGGAGTGGTTACTACTTTTGGGCACCTGGACGCGGTGATTGCTCTGGAAAGGTCTATTGCTGAGCAAGGGCTATATCCGGCGATGGACCCGCTCACTTCGACCTCCCGTATTCTTGACCCCCTGGTGGTTGGTGAGGAGCACTACGGGGTGGCCCGTGGCGTACAGCGGGTGCTACAGCGCTATAAGGACCTTCAGGATATAATCGCCATACTCGGCATTGAGGAGCTTAGCGAGGAGGACAAGATGATGGTGGCCCGGGCTCGCCGGATACAGAGGTTCCTATCTCAGCCGATGTTTGTCACTGAAGTTTTTACCGGAAGAGAAGGCAGATACGTACCGGTAGCCGAGACAGTGCGTGGTTTTAAGGAGATTCTGGAAGGGAAACATGATGGTCTGCCCGAGCAGGCCTTCTATATGGTTGGTAATATAGAGGAGGCGGTGGAGGCGGCAAAAAGGCTGGAGGAATAGGTGGCAGGTTAATGGCTACTGTTAAACTTGATGTGGTTTCCGCTGAGGGGGTGGTTTTCTCCGAGGATGTGGACGTGGTGGTGGCTCCCGGTGTTGAGGGTCAGCTGGGAATCTTACCCCATCATGCTCCCCTGATGACCATGCTACAGCCGGGCGAACTGCTGATAAGGAAGGGTGCGGTGGATTTATACCTTGCCATTACCGGGGGCTTCCTTGAAGTGCGACCCGACAGGATAATAATACTGGCTGACGCCGCGGAAAGGGCTGAGGACATTGATGTCTCTCGGGCGGAAGAGGCGAAGCGCCGGGCTGAGGAGCGACTGCACGAACAGAAAGATACCGGGATAGATATGTCTGGGGCTGAGGCCGCAATGCGCCGTGCTCTGGTTCGTCTCAAGGCGGTGGAAAGAAGGAAGAAGAGAAGACGGGAAGGGCGAACTGGCGGATAGAGGCGCTTAAATCCGGGGCAGGGTTTTTTCGTTCAGGCTCAGCAGTCCCGCGAGGGGCTCAATAACCACGCGCCCCCGGCTGAGGTCAACCGATTTTATGACATCCTCGATAGCCGGGATAAGAAGCTCTCCCCTGGCTCCGCTGACCACATAGTTGTCATTACTCTCGGCAGTCAGGATTTCCGTGATATTTCCCAGCAGCTCTTCAGTGGTTGTCCATACCTCCAGTCCGATAAGTTGAAAGTGGTAATATTGTCCCTCAGGCAGCGTCTGAAGCTGGCTGTGATGTATTTCTACGGTTTCACCGCGCAGTCGTTCGGCGTCTTCAAGACTATCAATGGAGCGAACCTTGATAATTGCCATGCCTTTATGCCAAGAAGTATCGGCTATGGTCATCGGCTGGCGGTTAATGTAAATCGTTGCCTCGGGGGCGAAGCGTTGAGGAAAATCGGTGAGCACCTTTACCTTTAGGTTACCCTTGGTGCCGCGGGGAGCGACAATCTCACCGATAGCGATAAATTCCAACTCGGATGGTTCCACCATTGGCTCTGAATGGTTTGTTATCGGGTGGTTAAGCTTATTATCCTGCCTGTGGACGGGCTGATTGGCTATTAGAGGATTTCCAGGGAAGCTCTGGTACCCTGCTTGGCGGCTTTTACCCGGATTAAGGTGCGCATGGCCTGGGCGATTCGTCCCTGTTTGCCAATAATCCTTCCCTTATCATCATCAGCAACCTGCAGTTTGAGTACTATTCCTTCTTCATCAGTAGTTTCCTCGGTAACTACCACATCATCAGGCGAATTAACAATTGATTTGGCGATGAATTCAACTAGTTCCCTCATGATTTCTCCTTACTTGATTTGAACTTTTCCAGGATACCCATTTTGGTTAGCAGTCTGGCGGCAGTAGCAGTGGGTTGAGCACCTTGCCTCAGCCAGTTTAATGCTTTTTCTTCATTAATGACCACTGTTTCCGGGTCGGTCATGGGATTATAGTGCCCAATGGTGCTGATGAACGCCCCGTCACGCGCTGCCCGAGCATCAGCGACGACCAAACGGTAACTCGGTTTTTTCTTGCTGCCTACTCGCCGCAGCCTTATCTTTACCATGTCCAGTCTACCTTTCTTAAGACATTATGCGCTATAATTATGTGCTTGTCAATGGTGGTTGGGTTGTCAATCGATAGCAACAATCGCTATAATCAGAATGTGAGAGTAGAGAGACGGCACGGCTGGCAGGTCAGCGTGGCGCAGGCTGTGGATATCCAGCGGAGGCTGGCGGGACAGGTCTCTACCCGCGGTGAGGTAATCACTCCGCGGTATATTGCCGGCGTGGATATCTCAGCGTCAAGAGCGTCGGGATTGGCTACCGGGGCAGTGGTGGTCTTGAGCTATCCCGAACTCAGAATGGTGGAGGCAAAGATATCCAGGGGAAGGCTTGCTTTTCCCTACATCCCTGGTCTGCTGTCGTTTCGGGAGTCGCCGTTAATACTGGCTGCCTGCCAGGAGCTAACTATCACCCCAGACCTTATCCTGGTTGACGGTCAGGGAATCGCCCATCCGCGGCGAATGGGTCTGGCTTCTCACGTAGGGCTCCTTTTGAATACACCCACTATTGGCTGTGCTAAATCCCGGCTGTGCGGTGAACATGGGGAACCGGGTAATGAGCCCGGTAGCTATGCCGAGTTACTGGACAGGGGTGAGGTTATAGGGGCGGCGCTGCGTACCAAATCAGGAGTTAAGCCCATATATGTTTCCATAGGTCATAAGGTTGACCTCCGAACGGCTATTAACTGGGTGCTGGAGTGCTGTCGTGGCTATAGATTACCGGAGCCTACCCGGCTGGCTCATCTGGCGGCGGGTGGGAGTCTGAAGTCGGAAAAGGATATGGCAGCCTTTGAGGCGGGCAGTCACAGCCGGCTTTTTAAGTAGGGAGATATGCAGGAGCTAATTGACCGATTAAAGGATTTACAGTCGAGAGTCTCCATGGCGCTGGTGCATCTTTGACGTAGCGGCCAAAGAAAAGGAGATTGCCCGGTTGGAGGAGCAGTCAGTCCAGCCTGATTTCTGGTCAGACCGGGCTAAAGCGCAGCACATTATGCAACTCTTATCTGAGCGGAGAAAGGTGGTAGACCGCTGGCGGGAGGTTGAGAAAAAGGTAGCCGACCTGACGGAATTAGTCTCCCTGGCTGAGGAGGACGCCGCACTGGCCGCCGAGATTGAGTCTGAGATAGCCGGGGTATCCTCCCGGCTTGATAAAATGGAACTGGAGGCCGCTTTCACCAGTGAGTATGATGCCCGGAACGCTATCCTGGGTATTCACGCTGGGGCGGGCGGCACCGAGTCTCAGGATTGGGCGGAGATGCTGCTCAGGATGTACCTCCGTTGGGCGGAGCGCCGTGGTTTTCAGACCGAGGTACTGGACGTTTCCCCGGGTGAGGAAGCCGGGATAAAAAGTGCTATTATTAGCCTTAAGGGTGATTATGCCTGCGGCTATTCAAAATCAGAGCATGGTGTTCATCGCCTGGTCCGTCTTTCCCCTTTTGATGCTGACCACGCCCGGCACACCTCCTTTGCCCTGGTCGAGGTCATGCCGGAGGCTGAAGCCGATGTTGATGTGACCATAGCTCCGGATGACTTGAAGGTTGACGTGTTCCGGTCAAGCGGGCCGGGGGGACAGCATATGCAGAAGACGAGCAGCGCGGTGAGACTCACCCACCTGCCCACGGGGCTAACGGTTACCTGCCAGAGCCAGCGCTCTCAGTATCAGAACAAAGAAACTGCCCTGAAGATACTACAATCTCGTCTGCTGGAGTTAGAGCTGGAAAAGAGGGAGGAAGAAAGAGCCAGTCTTAAGGGGAAGCATGTCGCCGCCGGCTGGGGTAACCAGATCAGGAGCTATGTGATTCACCCCTATAAGATGGTAAAGGACCACCGGACTAATTATCAGACCAGCGATGTTGATTCGGTATTGGATGGGGGATTGGATAATTTGGTAACGGCTTATCTGAGGTTTAGCCTGGGGAAGGGGAAATGATTAAGAGAGTAAGACTGCTTGGTTTAGTTGCTTGTTTGCTTCTGGTGGCGGTGAGCCCGGTTCCGGTTCAAGCCCAGCGTGGGCTAACCGTACTGGATAGCTCGACTCATATAGAATATCCGGCTGAGCTTACGTTCAGTGTATCCGCCGTAAGTAACGTCAATATTACTGATATTCGTCTTCATTATACGGTCGAGCGGTTGAATTTTGCCCAGGTGACCAGCGAGGTATATATTAAATTTGAGCCAGCGGCTACCGTTGAGGCGGAATGGACCTGGGACATGAGAAGGACCGGTGGATTACCCCCGGGGGCGGTTGTGGACTACTGGTGGACGGTGGAGGATGTCCGGGGAAACCGGGTTGAAACTACTCCGGTCCGGATATATTTTGACGATACTCGCTATCGCTGGCAAAGTTTGGTCGAGGGCAAAGTAGCTTTGCACTGGTATAAGGGGGGTGACACCTTTGCCCGGGAACTGATGATGGCGGCTCAGGAGGCGCTAACCCGGCTGGCTGAAGATACCGGTGCCGTGCTGGAGAAGCCGGTTAATGTCCATATCTACGCTGACGCCCGGGACCTGCAGGGGTCTTTAATCTTTCCTCAGGAGTGGACCGGTGGGGTAGCCTTTACCCGTTATGGCATTATCGCTATTGGCATTTCTCCCGACCAGCTTGACTGGGGAAAGAGGGCGATGTCTCATGAGCTGGCGCACCTGGTAGTTCATCAGATGACCTTTAACCCCTATATTGACCTGCCAACCTGGCTTGACGAGGGCTTAGCCATGTATGCCGAGGGGCCGCTTGAGCCCGAATTTGCTGCCCTTCTTAGTAAGGCAACAGCCGAGGGTAGTCTTATTTCCGTGCGCAGTTTATCCAGCCCGTTTTCCGCCCATGCTGAGGAGTCCGTGCTTTCCTACGCGGAGAGTTACAGTCTGGTTGAATTCCTCATCAATAGCTATGGGCAGAGTCGGATGCTGGAGTTGCTGCTTACCTTTAAGGAGGGCAGTGGCTATGATTCCGCCCTGGAGAAGGTACATGGCTTTGATATGGATGGTCTGGATAAGTTGTGGCGGGATAATCTGGCCACACCCGCCCGGCCGACCGAAAAAACGGGGCTGTTGGCGGTGTTGGTGTGAGCAGTAACCGGGCCTGGAGGCAAGGCTGATGAAGGACTCCTTCACTATTCATGACTTACCCGTTTCCGAGCGACCCCGGGAGAGATTACAGAGATTTGGCGCAGAGGCACTGTCGGCGCAGGAGATTCTGGCTCTGATTCTGGGTCGTGGGATATCCGGGGAGTCAGTGATGGTTACCGGGCAGAGGCTGCTGAGCCAGTTTGGCAATCTTAAAGGGATTGCCGGTGCCTCTCTGGAAGAACTGTTTCAGGTGAAGGGGATTGGCCTGGCCAAGGCCTCTCAGATTAAGGCAGCTTTTGAGCTGGCCAGCCGGCTGGAGGGTTATTCCGAAACGGGGAAGAAACCGATAGTAAAGACTCCTGAGGATGTCGTGTCCCTGTTACGGGGCAGGTTAAAGGACAAAAAGAAGGAGTATTTTGTGGTGCTTCTGCTGGATACCAGGAACCAGTTGATAAAGACCTCAGAGGTTTCGGTTGGTAGCCTGGATGCCAGCATTGTTCATCCCCGGGAGGTGTTTAAAGAGGCGATAACGGGTAGCGCGGCCTCGGTAATCTTTGCCCATAATCACCCTTCGGGCGACCCGGCGGCTTCCGAGGATGATATTAGCTTAACCAAGAGGTTGGTTGAGGCGGGAGAAATTGTGGGCATAGATGTCCTGGACCACGTCATTATCGGCGATAAGAATTACCTGAGCCTGAAACGGGAAGGCTTGTTTTGAATAGGTTATGGTGAGTGCTGAGGGGAGACTCGTATTTACTTTCTTCGTCAGCAACAGCGGCGGTTTTCGGCAGATTCACGCGACTCCATGAGCTGTACGATTCTGTTGAGACACTCTGGGCAGTAGTCTTCCGGGGGAGGGAAACGGAGGTCGCAGTACAGATAGAGTTCCAGATTACCTGCCGGGGTAAACTTTTCTTTGCACGATAGGCAGGTTCGCTCCGGTTGCAGGTCCTTGATTCTCTCCCGTTTCTTCCGCAGAAATTCTTTAATCCTGGGATTCTTAACATCACGCTCGGTGTATTCGTGGTTGAGCCAGCGGGACTCACTATCTCCGGTGAGTTTGGCAAATTCCGGTAAGTCCCGGGGGTCTAACCTGGGTAGACCCGGGGAAGCGTATTTTTTGTTGGTAACGCTGACGAATTGTTCCCAGTCCATTCCAACTGCCCCATTTTATTACTCAGTAGCCAGACCGGTATGTCCGGTGGTAGCTAGAGTTCCTCGGCTACTTCCATCCCGACAATCTCCTGTAGCCTTTCCCATGCCCTTCGCCCCAAACTTACCACCGTATTCGGTGAAGCTGGCGTGCCATCGTCATTTAATAGTTTTAAGCCCGTGCCCTCCACCATGTCAAGGCATATCTCGGGCGGGATATCAGCCAGCCATTCGCCCCGGACAATTTGGGAGAATAGTTCCTCATATAAGTCAGTGTCTTCGGCATGCCACAAGGCCAGAGTGTTAGCCAGCTCTTCAAACTGGCCTTCAATTTCAAACTGGCCCTCACTTCTCACCAGCTTCATTTTCTGTTTCGCCTTCTCTTTAAGTATATAACAAAAATGGTTTGACTAAAAATGAGCGGCGATACTTTGCTTTGTGTTCAAAGCCCGTGCTATCATTAATGTGATTATAGGTTTCCCATAGGGACGAAATGACGAAAAGACTCCTGTATATAATTCTCTCATTATCACTTGCCGGTAGCCTGCTGGTGGGCTGCCAGTCCGGGCAGGAAGAGCCAGCCCCGGCCGCCGGTGAGGGGACTCTAAATCTATACAACATTGACCCGTTGACCCTGGACCCGGCCGTCTCCAGTGAAATGACCTCTCACGAGTACATATTACAGCTATTCGGTGGGCTGGTTCGCCTGGATGAGGCGCTAAGACCAGCGCCTGATATTGCTGATAACTGGCGGGTCAGCAAGGATGCCCGAACCTACACCTTTTACCTGCGACGTGATGTCCGGTTTCATGACGGGCGGGAGGTTAAGGCTCAGGATTTCAAGTATTCCTGGGAGCGCGCCAGTGACCCGGCTACCGGCTCCCAGACCGCCGGTACCTATCTGGGTGATATCGTGGGTGTCAAGGAGGTACTGGCCGGTAAAAGCAAGGCCATCAGCGGCGTCAAAGTTGTTAATGAGTACACCCTTGAGGTGACCATAGACGCCCCTAAATCTTATTTCTTATCCAAGATGACCTATCCCACCGCCTTCGTCGTGGATAAAGCCAATGTGGAGTCGGGTCGGGGGTGGTGGCGCAAGCCCAATGGCACCGGGCCGTTCCGTCTGGGGAAGTGGGATAAAAATACGCTGATTGTGCTGGAAAGAAACGAACTCTACCACGGGGAGCGGGCAAAGGTTGAGTCCGTTGTTTTTCGGCTTTGGGCGGGTGTGCCGATGAATCTGTATGAGACGGGAGAAATTGACGTTGCCTCGGTATATACCAGCTACATTGATAAGGTCACTGACAAAGCTGGGCCCTTTTACCGGGAGCTGACCGTAGTGCCCGAGCTAAGCTTTTTCTACATTGGCTTCAATACCACCAGACCACCGTTTGATGATGTCAATATTCGCCGTGCCTTCTCACACGCGGTGGATAAGGATAAACTGGCTTCTCTGGTATTTAAAGGTACGGTGCAGCGGGCCGATGGTATCCTGCCGCCAGGTCTGCCCGGTTTCAATAGAGATTTATCCGGTGTTGATTATGACGTTAGCAAGGCAAAGGAACTAATTACGACTTCAAGCTATGGCGATGTTTCCCGATTGCCGCCAATCACCATCACCACGTCAGGCTGGGGAGGTCTAATATCGAAGGAACTGGAGGCTATTGTCTACCAGTGGCGGCAGAACCTGGGTGTGGAGGTAAAGGTAAGGCAGCTGGAGCCGGAGAGGTTCCTGTATCACCTTAAGGCAGAGAAGGACGAGATGTTCCTTATGGGGTGGGTAGCTGACTACCCGCATCCACAAAATTTCCTGGAAATTCTATTTCGTACCGGTGGGGAAAGTAATTATAGCGATTACAGCAATCCTGAGGTAGATGCTCTGCTGGATATGGCCAGTGTGGAGCCGGATAACGAGCTGAGCCTGGCATTATACCAGCAGGCGGAGCAGAAACTGGTGGAAGATGTTGCCAGCTTGCCTTTATGGTTCGGCAAGAATTATGTTCTTAGCAAGCCGTATGTCACGGGATACGACCTGAATGCTATGGGTTTCGCTATGTTGAACACCGTCTCGGTTGTACCCCGTTAGTGGCGGAGGGGGTGGGATTCGAACCCACGGTCCCTTGCGGGACAACGGTTTTCAAGACCGTCACCATAGACCACTCGGACACCCCTCCACAATGGAAAGCCGGCCTATTTGCGCAGTCGCCTGAGTTGAAAGACTACCGGGTTCTCGGCATCCGGGCAGGCTTTTCTACAGGCATCAGGGTCACTCTCCCAGGGAAGCGCCCCGCCAAACATCAGCACCCGGAGGTCAGGATACAGGGCATTGAAAGCTGACAAGCAGATGCCCGCGGACGTTTTAGCCCCGATAACCCATTCATCACCGACCTTGTGCTCGTTGGCGCAGGTGCCCTTCTGGGATATTACCTTGACGGCTACCTCATACCTTTCTGACATTAGTTTTCCTCCTTCTGGTGTCTTGTTTTTATATACCAACTGGCTGACTTAAAGTATTATACCGAGAAGCCAGGGAAATTTCTATGATAGTGGATAACTTCGGGCAATCGTAATCGCCAAAAATGACGGAGCGTTTTGAAGATGTTTATAAAGCCAACCAGAAAGCCAGTCCGATTGAACCTTAACAGGAGAACCAATTACCAGACAGAATAGTTGACAGAGATATACCTGTCATGTAGTATTGACATATTTAAATTATCAGGAGGTTAAGAAATATGGGTCAGAAGATTACAATAATCACGGCAACGATATTGAAAGCTCTGGGGCTGGCGATGGCTGTGGCAGTTGTAGTATTGAGCATTTTGGGCGCTACACCTGTTGAAACCAGCATAACACTTCTTGGCATTGGGCTTTTCGCAATAGCACTTGCTTTATTCCTTGAAGGTAAAGAAGTAGCCTGAGAGTCCCTACCTAATAACCGTCTCCCCCATATATGGCTGTAGTACCTCGGGAACAGTAATGCTGCCATCGCGCTGCTGGTAGTTCTCCATGATGGCGATGACCACCCGGGGCAGGGCAAGCCCGGAGCCGTTCAGGGTGTGGACAAACCGGGGTCGGGTGTCGGCGGCGGGGCGGTAGCGGATGCTAGCCCGCCGGGCCTGGAAATCACCGCAGCTGGAGCAGGAGCTTACCTCCAGCCACTCCTCACAGCCGGGCGCCCACATCTCAATATCATAGGACCTGGCGGAGGCGAAGCCTAAATCGGCGGTGCAGAGCTGCTTTATGCGGTAGGGAAGCTCAAGTTTCTGGCAGACGGCTTCGGCGGCATCGAGCAGTGTTTCCAACTCCCGGTCTGAGTTTTCCGGCTCGGTAAATTTATACAGCTCTACCTTGTCAAACTGGTGCCCCCGCTTGATGCCCCGCGTGTCCTTGCCGGCGGACATCTTTTCCCGACGAAAGCAGGCAGTGTAGGCGACATAGTAGAGGGGCAAAATGCCCGGCGGTATAATCTCCTCGCGGTGGAGGTTGGTTATGGGCACCTCGGCCGTCGGCACGAGCCACAGGTCATCCTGTTCATCGTGGTAGAGGTTGTCAGCGAATTTGGGCAGGTTGCCCGAGCCTTCCATGCATTCCCTCTTGACCATGAAGGGCGGATACACCTCCTGGTAGCCGTGCTCTCTGGTGTGAAGGTCGAGCATAAAGGAGATAAGGGCTCTTTGCAGTCGGGCACCCAGTCCCTTGAGCACGTAGAAGCGACTGCCCGACAGCTTTACTCCCCTTTCAAAGTCGATAATGCCCAGGGACTCCCCCAGCTTCCAGTGGGGAGCCGGCTCAAAGTCAAAGGTTTTAGGCTCTCCCCAGGAGCGCACCACCACGTTATCGTTTTCGTCCTTGCCGACGGGCACGGTGGGGTGGGGGATGTTGGGCAACTGCAGCAAAAAGTCTTCCAGTTGCTTCTCCAGGTTTCTTACCTCTTCCTCCAGGTCTCTTATCTGGGTACGGAGGCTGCGTCCCTCCTCGGCGGAGACCGCCTGTCTGTCCCGCGCCGCCTCTTTCCGGGCGTGTCTCAAGTTTTCCAGTTCGTTTATCTGCTGGCGGCGTTTCTGGTCAAGCTCCAGTATCTCATCAAGGGGGGCGGTATCCTGGCGGTTGGCCACTGCCTGCCGCACCAGGTCTGTATTTTCACGGATAAACTTCAGGTCAAGCATGGTTTTTCCTTAATAAGGAACTCTTTATCTAGTTTCCTGAATGTAAGTAGCAATGACTCCAATCATTACTTCTAGTGGCACATTCTTTCTGCTGGCGTAGGCGTCCAAATCGCGGATATCAAGCATAAGAATTACGTTATTTTCGGTAATGTCTTTGTCAGTTTGCATTATAGCGATAATATCTTCCATGTGTGGAGTGTCTAACAGATTTCTTCCTTCGTGTGTTAACGCAAATTTTTCGGATGGCAGTGGTTCTACATAACGTGGCGTAAAGTTAGCTGCCTTTCTTTGCATCTCCGCAAGGTAATAACGCCATTCTCTCGATTGAAGGCTCCATACAGTCCAACTCCATTCTGAGATCGTCTCTACACGCTGCACTCTTCCTTCGAGTACATCAAGCTGATAGCTAGCTCTGTCGAGTGTTCTGCTGGCATGCCAGCTAATACCCAAGCTAATAGCGGCAACTACTAGCGCCAACACCGTTAATGAAAGCTCTATCTGCTTGTACCAGGGAACTCTCATTTCATTCCTCCTTTTCATTTTTCTCTGAGCTGGGGGAAGAAGATGACCTCACGAATTGACTGCTGGTTGGTGAGCAGCATCACCAGGCGGTCAATGCCCACACCCAACCCCCCGGTGGGGGGCATACCGTACTCCAGTGCCAGCAGGAAGTCCTCATCCATGGTACTTATCTCCCCGCCCTCTGTCTGGCGCTGCTTCTGCTGTTCCGTAAGACGCCGCCTCTGTTCTGCAGGGTCGTTGAGTTCGGTGAAGGCATTGGCGATCTCCATGCCGCCGGCAAAGGCTTCAAAGCGCTCCACCACCAATTCGTTATCGGGTTTAGACTTGGCGAGAGGTGACATTTCCACCGGGTAGTCCACCAGGAAGGTGGGCTGTATCAGGTTGGGCTCAACGAAGGTGGAAATAAGCTCGTCGATGAGCCGCCCCCGGTCCTTTTGCGGGTCAACCTCAATATTCTGCCTCCGCATCTCAGCGCGGAGGGAATCAGCGTCAGGGTATTGATTAAAGTCAATGCCGCCGTACTTGATAATTGCCTGGCGCAAATCCAGGCGTTGCCACGGCGGTTTGAAGCTGATAATGTCGCTGCCAAACTCAACCTGGTCGGTGCCCAGGACCTGCTGGCAGACTTCAGCCACCATCTCCTCAACCATTTCCATCACGTCTTTATAGTCGGCATAGGCTTCATAGCTTTCGAGCATGGTGAACTCAGGATTGTGCTTGGTGGAGACGCCTTCGTTACGGAAAATTCGACCCAGCTCGTAGACCTTGTCAAAGCCACCCACGATTAGTCGCTTGAGGTAAAGCTCCGGGGCAATACGCAGGTAGAATTCCTGGTCAAGAGCATGGTGGTGCGTGGCAAAGGGACGGGCCAGGGCACCCCCGGCTGATGCTTGCAGCACCGGCGTTTCTACCTCGATAAAGCCTCGCTGGTTGAAGAATTGCCGTATCACGGTAATAATCTGGCTGCGTGCCTGGAAGATTTCCTTGACCTCGGTATTGGCGATAAGGTCAAGGTAGCGCTGGCGGTGGCGCTTGTCTATATCGCTGAGCCCGTGCCATTTCTCGGGCAGGGGTTGAAGCGCTTTAGCCAGCAGAGTGAAATCCTTTATCTCTATGGTAGGTTCTCCACTCCTGGTACGGATGAGCTTGCCACTGACCCCGATAATATCGCCAATGTCTATCTCCTCAAGGAGCTGGTTGGTAGTGTTACTGAGCTTGTCCGTAGAGAAGTAAAGTTGAATCTTTCCCGAGCCGTCGCGCAGGTCGAGGAAAGAAATCTTGCCGAAAGGACGACGCGCCGTAATGCGCCCGGCGAGATTAACTATCGGCGACTTAATTTTACCTTCTTCCTGCTGGATGAGCAGGGCCAGTGCCTGTTGTGTGGTGTGGGTGCGGCGGTAGCCGTAGGGGTAGGGATTGATGCCGCGCCCGCGAATCCGTTCCAGCTTTTCCTGTCGCTGCTTGATTATCCGGTCTAACCTGGATGTCATCTCTGTCTATAATCCTCCGGGTATTAGCAAAAAGACTGAGAGCCTGAGACCCCCAGCCGCACTTTATTTACTCAGGGTTATTATAGGTTATCCTTATCTTACAGTAAAGTACCCTCGTTGGATGTCAGCTGCTGGGGTCTGAGCGTATCCAGCCAGCTGGCTGACTTCATCTCCCGTTCCAGGAGATACCTGAGATATTGTCTGGTTAAACCCAGTATCTCGCCGGACAGCCCACGGTTCATTTTCAGACTGATAACTGTGTTGTGGTCGTCACCCTGCACGAGTTGTAGCACCTTCAGGGCATTAGCTGAGACGGGGTAGGTCAAAGGCTGATGCTGGCGGCAATGGGGACACAGCACACCCCCAACACGGGGGCAGAATGAGTTCGTGGTCGGCTCCAGTGTTCGCTGGCAGGAGACACATTTCCCCAGTTCCGGGCGGTAGCCGACCTCATTGAGGAGGTGCAGTTCAAAGTAGCGCAGCACCAGTTCATTGCCCCCCGTCTGGCACAAGAGGTGCATGGTCTCCAGCAGTAGCTGAAACAGGGGGTGGTTTTCAATATGGTCGGCGGTGAACTGGTTGACCAGTTCGGTGGCGTAAAGGGCGCAGGCAGAAAGCCAGAGGTCGCTCTTCAGGGGGAGGAAGCTGTTGATGGTCTGGCTGCCGGTAACGGTATCCAGGTTACGCCCGCGAGCCAGTGAGACCTGGCTGTGGGTGAGCAGCTCCAGGTGTCCCGCCATCTTGCTCCTGGGGCGCCTCACTCCCTTGGCGACGGCCTGAATCTTGCCCAGGTGGGGGGTGTAGAGGGTAAGGATTCTATCCGCCTCCCCCAGCTTGGTCTTCTTAATGATTATGGCTTCCGTCTGGTAATTACGTGGTTTTGACATTTTGACTGGTTTTGTCTAGGCTATTTACGCACCGGCTTCCTCATTGATATTTGACAGGATGAAGTTCTCCCAGGCTTTAAGGCACTTCGTTGCAAGTTCAAAAGCATCGACTGGCCCACTTGATGTGTCAATGGTATATCTAGCACTAATGGTTGTCTCCGGCCCACCCACCTGCAGGTAGAATTTTCGTTGTCCAAATTGTGGATCTTGGCCGCTCCGGGGGTTTTCCAGCTTTAGATGCTTAATGCCATGGCAAATATCACGGCATAGGTTCAGTTCTTTATTGGCATTAATGAAATCTTCAACCTTGGCTGCAGCAGCTCCGACGCTCTCATCGTACTTTATCCAGTCTTTCAGGTGAAAGCAGTTAATGAAGAACGTATAGACTTCGTCTTGGTAGTTGTCCGATGGGAGGGTATGTTGTCTTCCTTCATCAATTGTAACGAAGCGTTGGTACCATCGTTTCACTCTATCGAATTGTTCTAGGTATTTGCTTGAACTACCCATCTAATCCTGCTCCCGCTCGAAATTTCACCTAACAGACACATAAACGCCCCCAGAGTTCGCCTAATCCCAGTTTATCTTATTCAGCTTAAACACCCCATGTTTTACTAAAGAGAGGGGGAAGTATAGTCTTGAAGACGCTAGTCACTTCAATATACCCTTAATAAACGACTATGGAGGACTAAACTTCCTGTCTTCCCTCAATGGCGCGGGTGAGGGTAACGTCGTCGGCGTATTCCAGCTCGGTGCCGAAGGGCAGTCCCCGGGCGAGGCGGGTAACCCTGATGCCCAGGGGCGAAATCAGGCGGCTGAGATACATAGCGGTCTGTTCCCCCTCGAGGTTGGGGTTGGTCCCCAGGATGACCTCCTTTACCAGGCCATCCTGCAGGCGTTTCATCAGCTCCCTGATTCTTATGTCGTCGGTGCCTACCCCCTCGGTGGGAGAAATAGCGCCATGGAGCACATGATACAGCCCCTTGTAAATCCCGGTATGCTCCAGAGCCAGAATATCCTGGGGCTGTTCCACGATACAGATTTTAGTGCGGTCTCTCTGGTCGCTGCCGCAGGTGGGGCAGGGGTCAGTGTCGGTAACGTTGAAGCAGACGGAGCACAGCCTGGTTTCTCGTTTTAACGAAACTATGGCTTCGGCCAGGAGCCTGGCCTGTTCTTCCGGGACGCGAAGCAGATGGTAGGCGAGCCGCTGGGCACTCTTGGGTCCGATGCCCGGTAGTTTATTAAGCTCCTGGATTAGGCTATTAACGGCTCCGGCAGTTGGTGTCAGGCTCTGGTCCAGTTCATACCTCCTTATCAGGTCAACCCGGGGATGTTAAGACCTCCGGTTAGTGCACCCAGCTGCTTGGCAGCGGTTTCCTTGGACTTGGCGATGGCCTCTCTGACGGCGGTGAGTACCAGGTCCTCCAAGAGTTCAACATCACCAGGGTCAACCACCTCGGGTGATATTTTCACCGATTGTATTTCTTGTTGTCCATTAATGGTAACGGTAACGGCTCCGCCGCCGGAGCTGACCTCTAAAGTGATATTTTCTAGCTCTTGTTGCGCCTTGGCCAGTTTGGCTTGAAGTTCCTGGGCCTGGCGCATGATGAACTTGTTCATTTCTCCTCCACGCTGGTAACCTGGGCGCCCATTCGCAGGGCTGCCCGTAGCAGGTGATTATTCTCTGGCTTATGGATACAGCGCACCCGGCAAGGACGCCCCAGGAAACTGCTGATAATTTGGACGGCGACGCGCTGGTTTTCTGGTTTCTCTATTTGCTCTATAAAAAAATCAAATTTGGAACACAATACTACGGTATCGGCTTCAATGGCAACCGGTCTGACATCGGCACTCCTCAGGATAGCGAGGGCGGTGGTCTTCTTGAGGTTTGGCGGGGCCTCTTCGATAATCCGTCTCCAGTTCTGTATCAGCCGTTCGACTTCACTACCCGGCTCCGGTTCAATCGCCGCCTCGGGTGTAGCGACCGGCTCCGGTTCAACTGCCGCCTCGGGTGTAGCGGCCGGCTCCGGTTCAACTGCCGCCTCGGGTGTAGCGACCGGCTCCGGTTCAATCGCTGTCACCGGCTCGGCTTGGGCTGCTGGTGGTTCAGGCTTGACTGGAGGTGGTTGGGGAGTCACCGGTTTAGGGGCAGGTTTGGCCGCTGCGCTCACCGGCTGACGAAGCTCGTAGTCAGTCTGGGGGGTGGCGGTTTTCTCTTCTTCGGCTGGGGGCAGGGCGCAGTCAACCAGGGCTAGCTCCAAAGGCAGGGTGGAGTAGCTGTCGAAACCAAGCTCAAGCTGGCCAAAGAGCTTGACCGCCCGCAATATCTGGGACAGGGAAACCTGGGCGGCCAGGTCTTTCAGTTCACTCAGGTCGTCAGCCGTCAGGTCGATGGCGTCAGTTGAGCCGGTCTTTATTAACAGCAGTCCCCTGAGGTATTCCACCAGTTCCCGGTTAAACTGTTTCAGGTCCAGGCCATCGCTGTTGACACTCGCCAGGGTGGTTATCCCGGCCGAAACGTCACCGTTCACAATGTGTTTCACCAGTTCTTTGATACGCCAGTCGCCGGTTATACCCAGGGTCGACTGAATTTGCTGGAGTTCAATCCGCGAGCCATAGTAGGTGGTTAGCTGTTCCAGGAGATTTTCGGCGTCTCTCAGGCTGCCGGTAGTGCTCTTGGCAATGAGTTGCAGCCCTTCCGGGTCGATATCGATATTTTCCGCCTGGCAGATACGGGTTAGTTTGGAGACTACGTCATCCCGGGAGAGGCGCCTGAAATTAAAGCGCTGGCATCGAGATAGCATCGTGGGCAGGACTTTATGGGCTTCGGTGGTTGCCAGGACAAAGATGACGTGAGGTGGCGGTTCCTCAAGGGTCTTGAGCAGGGCATTGGCGGCGTCCTTGCTGAGCATGTGGACCTCGTCGATGATGTAGACCTTGTAGCGGGCCTGGTTGGGCGCGTAGTTGACCCTTTCCCTGAGCTCCCGTATGTCATCGATACCGCGATTGCTGGCGGCATCGATTTCTATTACGTCGAGAGCCTTGCCCTCGGTTACGGCCTGGCACATGATACAGGTATTGCACGGTTCGCCCTGACCGTTGGTGAGGCAGTTTACCGCCTTGGCCAGGATACGCCCGGTGCTGGTCTTGCCGGTGCCGCGTGGACCGCAGAAAAGGTAGGCATGGGATACCCGCCCGCTGGTCAAGGCATTGATTAGTGTCCGGGTCGTCGGTTCCTGCCCAACTACCTCGGCAAAGGTTTGAGGACGCCACTTACGGTAAAAGACTTGAGAAGCCATCTTGGTTGCTTTTATTATACCCCATATATAGGGCGGTTTCCAAAAGTTTTTGGGGGCGGGGCTGAATTTTTTGGCGGAAAGGGAGGAGATTGCGGGCAAGAAAATGCCAGCTCCACCTCATCTGGTAAAGCTGGCACAGTACCGGTCTGGGCTCGGTGATTAATCCAGTAAGGATGGTATTTCTTTGGCGGCCTCGTCTATACCTTTAAGTTTTAGCTCTACTTCTTTCTGTCTTCTCTGGTACTCGGGGATGAGTTCAGTCGATTTGTAATAGTACTGCCGCACCTTTTCCACGTCGCTGAGCTGGGACAGGATTAAAGTAACCTCCAGGGAGCTTCTTTCCCGGGGATAATCACCGTTTCTGATGATAGCGTTCGGGGCTAAATCTCTTATGTAGTCGCCGAGTTCCTTGACTATCTCCAGATTCATTTCCTTGTGCGGTGCCGCGAGCAAATACATGGCTCTACCGGCATCCATGGGGTTGCACCGGAGCGATAGCTCGCTCAGGGCTTCGTCCATCGCCTGGATTCCCTTGTGGGTTTCGAGGCTCTTCTTCCTGAAGTTGCGTGTCTGGTAGAAGGGGAGTTTAATCGACGATACCTCAGATTTACCGTGGCCGATTACTGTCCATCCGGTCAGGGTCTGCTTTATGTCGCCGGCATCAACCACCTTAGCTCCAATATATTTAGACTTTTTCTCCTCGCCGGCGCAAAGCAGGTCATAGAACGGGTTAGCGATTAACGCATTAATCTTAGACAGGTTGTTTCTAAGGGAGTAGTCCTTTCTAATATACCTCTGGTTGTCAACGAGAAATACCGCGTCGGCTATCTGGCCGATAGACTTCAGGCAGGTGGCGGTGTTATAGATAGTTCTTTCCTCGGTTGACTCTTCATGTTCAAAGGGCAGAACGACCAGAGCGTACACCGGTTTATCAGCATATCGGTCTTTCACCATTTCGGCTAGCACTGGTAGTGACCCGGAGCCGGTGCCGCCGCCCGATGACGCAATCAGCATGAAGGCGTCTGATTCGTAAAATCGTTTGGCGGTTCGGATGGCATCGATAACCTTATCGCCATCGGCCTTGGCTATCTCCGCCCCCATTTCGTTTATTTTGCCCACTCCGTGACCGCCAGCTTTCCGGCCACCGATGAGGATACGGCTCTGGTAGTCGGTTTTTATATTGCGTAGCCCACTGAGGTCAGCGGCATCGGTGTTTACGGCGAATACTCCAGGAGTTATCTCAATCCTGCGTTCTGACTTGGCCCGGTTGTTCAGGTGGGCGAACTCATCGGCAACCCGGGAACCGCACTGTCCTAGACCTATAACCACTAGCTTCATCTTCCACCTCACTCAAGTACTTTCACTATTTTAGACATACTTTTTGACTAATGTCAACTCCCATCATAGTACTATAAGCCTCTCTCGGCAATATAGGCGGCGAGGTCAGCCAGACGGCAGCTATAAGCCCACTCATTATCATACCAGGCAATCACCTTGACCATATTGCCGGCGATAACTATAGTACTGAGGGCATCAACGATAGAACTGGCCGGGTTGCCCTTGAAGTCCATGCTGACCAGCTCATCGGGGCAGTACTCCAGAATTCCCGCCAGCGGTCCTTGAGCCGCCTCCTGGAAGGCCAGGTTGACCTGCTCCGCAGTAACCTCTTTCTCCAGGTCGGCAACGAAGTCGACTACTGAGACGGTGGGTACCGGGACCCGGAAGGCCATGCCGTGAAGCCTTCCGGCAAGCTCCGGAATGACCTGAGTTACCGCCCGGGCGGCGCCGGTGGTGGTTGGTATGATGTTCAGGGCGGCGGCTCGGGCGCGGCGCAGGTCCTTGTGAAACACGTCCAGTATTCTCTGGTCGTTGGTGTAGGCGTGAATGGTGGTCATCAGCCCTTTACTGATGCCGAAGTTCTGGTGCAGTACTTTGACTACTGGAGCCACGCAGTTGGTAGTGCAGGAGGCATTGGAAATAACGTGGTGCTTGTCCCGGTCATACTGGTCTTCATTGACGCCGAGGACAATGGTCAGGTCTTCATTGCGGGCCGGGGAGGAAATCAGCACCTTCTTGGCACCACCTTTGTGGTGAGCCGCCGCCTTGGTGGCATCGGTAAATCGTCCGGTTGACTCAATGACGATGTCAATGCCGTAATCGCGCCACGGGATATTCTCCGGGTTGCTTTCGGAAAGCGCCTTTATCTCACTGCCGTCGACGACAATTATATCCGCGCCGGCCTCAACTTTACCGGGGTAAGGACCATAGGTACTGTCCCATTTTAGCAGGTGCGCATTGGTCCCCGTATCCGTCAGGTCATTGATAGCCGCGACCTCCAGTTGGCCATTGTGGTGCCTGGTTATTGCCCTGAGGGTTAATCTTCCGATGCGCCCAAAGCCATTGATTCCGATTCTTGTTGCCATTTTGGTACCTCCTGTGTGCTATATAAGCTTCGCTGGCGGCGTGCCAGCATATCAAGGAAAGCTTCGATTCGCGTTTTTAGATGATGGGTCAGGTGGAAATCATCATTTCCTTCCAGGGTTAGTACGGGTAATTTTAAGGTGTTTCTAAAGATTATATCACCAATGCCTCGATGGCAGAAAGCCTGGACATAGTGGATAACCCCGTCAACATGGCGTCGCTTGAGTTCGGTGGCGATGTCCTTTACCCGTCCGTATATGGAGTACGGGTAAGTGTAGTTAGAGTACTGCTCAGCTAATGAATCTCCCGGCCGGGGCATGGCGAACTGGCGCTGAATTTCATTAAACACCACCCTGGCCTGGTTGCTTTCCAGGTAGTGGTAAAGGTCCTGGGCATAAACCGGGGGGACGCCGATATAGGCCAGTCTGAGCCAGTCTGCGGGGTAAGGGTGGCGCTTACGGCAATCGGCCAGCAGTTCTTGTAGCTGGTGGTGGTACTGGTGGGCGTCTTGATTAAAGTCAGAGGTAGATACCAGCCACAAATGGTTCTCCCCGCCGCTGCCCCGTCCCTCTTGCCAGGTAAGACGGTCCAGTTCCAGAGCCAGGTCACGACACGGCTTAAGCTCGTCTCTGACCTTGCCGGCGGCTTGCAGGGTGGTACCCAGGGCTTCGGCCAGAGTCTGCAGGGAAGCCCGCATTCGCCGGGTATCTGGCTCGTCAGGATAGGCGAAGGGTATGACCTTAAGGCCTTTGAGTTTAAGCACCTCCATCAGCATGATAGTATTGGAGCAATCGCCGGTGGTAACACAGAGGACGGTATCAAGGCCGCGCTCCATACATACGCCGTAGATTCCCTTAATCCAGCTACAGCAGTTCAGGGGAAAGCCGGCCCTCTCGGCGATGGTGACCAGCCTTTCCGGGTCAGGGTCAGTGATGAAAACGTTATTGAGGTCAGCCGGCTGGTAACCGGCGGCTAGCAGTACCTCTATGGGAACGGTGGTAGTAATGCCTATGGTCTTCATCGGCTTAGTTCTTTTCCGTGGCATCAGGCAGCTGGTAATATATTGTGCCGTCCCGGGAAAACTTGGCTAACTTCCCCTCAAATCTCATGAATTCCAGGTGGGATAGGGTTTCCAGTAGGGCAAGTCTCCGGTCCAGAGGAGATAGATTCTGCCAGTTATTTCCCCTGGTACCTGGCCTCCAGGTTAGCTCAGTAGCTACCTGGTAGGCGGACTTAGCCTTATCTTTCAGGGTGTTGAGAATCTCCGAGTTTCTTTGCTGGTGGTGCTGGATGATTTCGTCAATCCGGGTGGGTAAATTGTTAAAGGGGTGCTCGTGCCCGGGCAAGACAAGCTCAACCTCAAGTGGCTTTACCGTATTTAGAGCAGTCAAGTAGTCATCCAGCGGATTACGCCCGGACTGAGGGTGCAGTGGAATGTTGGGGGTAATATTCGGTAGAATGTGGTCTCCCGATATCAGGATTTTCCGTGCCGGCTCGTAGAGGGCTATATGTCCCGGGGAGTGTCCCGGTGTCCACAGCGCCGTGAAGTTAAACGAGCCGGCGGTAATTGTTTCTCCACCGTGGAGGGTAATATCCGGCGAGGTGGGAACAACAAATCTGGCTACCGGGGTCGAGGCAATCTGGAGACTGGGTAATTCGTCCGCCGGTACCCCGTTGATTTCTAACCAACGAGCCAACCGCTGTAGAAGTCTATCCATATTGACATATCGGGACCTAATATTCGCCTTTTCCCGGCGGTGCAGGGCAATTGTAGCCCGGGAAAGCTGCTTCAGCCGGCCGGCCAGACCATAGTGGTCGGGGTGGATGTGGGTGATAACTATCTGGGTAATTTCTTCCGGGCGAGCGCCAATTTCATCCAGTTGCGCTTCCAGGGAGCTAAACGCCTCATCGTTATCCCAACCGGTGTCAACCAGGAGATAGCCGTTGCCGGCCTTAATCAGGTAGGCGTTTATATGCCCCAGGGGACTGTTAGTCAGGGGTACTGGTAGCTGGTAAATACCGTCAGTGACTTCTTCCATATTTCCCTATCTGTTTAAGTTATAAAATGCCTGGATTCCGGCAAAACGGGCACTTTGCCCCAGTTGGTCGGCTATTCTGAGGAGGCGGTTATACTTGGCGGTGCGCTCTGAGCGGCAGGGAGCACCGGCTTTAATCAAGCCGGTATTCAGACCCACGGCCAGGTCGGCGATAGTGGTATCTTCGGTCTCACCGGAACGGTGGCTGACAACCGCCGTCCAGCCTGCCGCCTGTGCCATCCTGATGGCGGCGATTGTTTCGGTAAGGGTGCCAATCTGGTTCAGTTTGATGAGGATGGAGTTGGACGCTTTCAATTTAATGCCCCGGCTGAGGCGGCTGACGTTGGTAACATAGAGGTCGTCACCGACCAGCTGGACTTTGCCGCCCAGTTCTTTGGTCATTAGCTGCCAGCCATCCCAGTCGTCTTCGGCCAGCCCGTCCTCAATACTAATCAGGGGGTAGCTGGAAGCCCATTTGACATAATAATCCACCATCTCTCTGGTGCCAAGTGACGCGCCTTCACGCAACAGGATATATTGGCCGTTTTCATAGAATTCGCTGGCGGCCGGGTCCAGGGCAAGGAAACAGTCCTTACCCGCCTGGTAGCCGGCGTCTTCAATAGCCTGCATGACGGCTTCTACTGCTTCCCTGTTGGATAATCCCGGGGGAGCGAAGCCGCCTTCATCGCCTACATTGGTGTCCAGCCCTTTATCCTTAAGCACTTTTTTCAGGGACTGGTAGACCTCGGCGCCCATTTGCAGCGCCTGGCGGAAAGTACCGGCCCCGGCGGGCACTATCATGAACTCCTGGAAATCGGTGGAATTAGCCGCATGCTTGCCGCCATTAAGGATATTCATCATCGGTACCGGCAGCGTGTTGGCGCTGGGGCCACCCAGATAACGGTAGAGGGGCATTTTCTTAGATTTAGCGGCGGCATGAGCTACCGCCAGCGATATTCCCAGGATGGCGTTGGCCCCGAGGTGCGACTTATTATCCGTGCCGTCAATTTCTATCAGTTTGTGGTCAATGGCTTCCTGGTCGGCGGCTGACTGCCCGATTATCGCCGGGGCGATATGCTGGTTGACATTGGCCACTGCTTTAAGGACACCCTGTCCGTTAAACCGGCCGGCATCCCCGTCCCGCAGTTCTACCGCCTCATGCGTCCCGGTGCTGGCACCGGAGGGCACGGCGGCAGTGCCCACAGTGCCATCGGATAGCTGTACCTCAACCTCCAGCGTTGGTTTGCCCCGGGAATCCAGGATTTCTCTGGCGATGATATTCTTGATAGTTGCCACTTCTTTCTCCTAAAGTCAGGCCTGGACGGGGTTTCAGCCTCTGGCTAGTTTTAAGGCTTTTTCCACGGCTTCGGCCGGGTTCTGGGCGGGGATGATGGTGTTATCCGGCTGGCCGTTTCTGGATAATGACCAGGTGCCCAGACCGATAACCGGGATACCGCTTTGCAGGGCGTGGCCTATCTCGGAGAGGGTGCCGTAACTGCCGTCAACGGCGATGACTGCCTGGGCTGATTTGACCACGACCACGTTTCTGGCATAGCCCATGCCGGTAACGATTGGGATATGGACGTGCGGATTGGCTATCTGTCGACTGTCTCCGGGAAGGATACCGATGGTCATACCGCCCTCTGAGTCGGCCCCTCTACAGGCGGCCTCCATGACCCCACCCAGACCGCCACAGACCAGGACGGCCCCCCGCCGCGCCAGCTCACGGCCTACTTCCTCGGCCAGTTTAGCTTCCTCCTTGGTACATTGTCCGCCGCCAATAACGGCGATGAGTCTTTTCTTATTCGTCATTCTTGAAATCCGTAACTTCAGGTTGTAATGCGATTATATCACCTAAGCTTAACTCTAGCAAAGAGCTAGTTATCAAATTAGCTGTCTACCTCACCCCCTTTGTCCCCCTTTCCTTTGAAGGAGAGGGGGAAGATAATAGAAAGAGGGGCGTTAGCCCCTCTTAAACACCCCAATATTGAGTACCCAATTGAGGAAATGGAATAAATAAATTATCTGACTGACAAAGCCACTTCAAACTTCCCTTGTTTAATGCCTAGAGTAAGGAGAGTTAAAGAGAGGCGAAGCCTCTCTTATATAACAACTTCCCCCTCCCTTCTCAAGGGAGGGGGATACAGGGGGAGGGTTGTTCCATAAAAATCTAAAGGGGATAGGGTTAACAAATCACTCTAATTATACTTATTCATGGCTATGGTTAGCCCCTCGGTGAGAAGGCAAAGAATGGCCTCACTTACCGTCGGCATAACCTTAGTTATGACTTGTTCTTCATCGAGGGTGAAGTCGCTGAGCACGTAGTCGATAATGTCGGCTTCGCTTGGCTCAGCGGCCGCCGGACGCCCGATGCCCACTCGCAGGCGCACAAAGTCCGGGCTTTTCAGGGAGGTAATTATGGAAGCAATCCCTTTGTGTCCGCCGGAGCCACCATACTGGCGGATGCGGATTTTGCCCAGGGGGAGGTCAAGGTCATCATGGATAACAATCAGGTCATCAAGGTTAACCTTAAACTTTCTTACCAGCCGGCTGACCGACTCCCCACTCAGGTTCATGTAGGTCTGCGGTTTAGCCAGCACTACCTTGGTGCCCCCTGCCTCCCCGGTGCCGGTTCGCGCTTTACTCTGCTTCTTGTCAAACCTTATACCATGTGTCCTGGCGAAATGGTTAAGGCAAATAAAACCGGCATTGTGTCGGTTATTGGCGTAGCTCCGCCCCGGGTTGCCCAGTCCCACAATTAGCTTCATATCAGGTGTTATCTCCCAGGAGACGGAGGAATTCATTTTCAGTGAGCTGCTTGGTGCCCAGAGCCTGGGCTTGAGCCAGCTTGGAACCGGGGTTGGCTCCAGCCACCAGGTAGGTAGTTTTTCGGGTGACACGGCTGCCGGTGGTGCCACCGAGGGCTTTTATTCGTGCCTCCGCTTCCTGCCGGGTGAGGGCTTCCAGTGTACCGGTGATGACAAAGTGCTGACCGGCCAGGGGTAGCTCCTCCGGTTTAGCAACTTTTTCCTTCGGGTTTACCCCGGCATCCTTTAGTCTTTGGATAATTCTCCTATTTTCTTCCTGCCCGAAGAAGGCGACAATACTCTCGGCAATCTTGGGCCCAATAGTGGGGATAGATAGAAGCTCTTCAAGGGAGGCATTAGCCAGTTTATCGATACTTTCAAAATGTTGAGCAAGAAGTTCGGCCGTCTCATCTCCAATATGCCGTATGCCCAGGGCGAAAATAAGTCTGGCCAGCGGTCTATCTTTACTCTTCTCAATAGCGTCGAGCATGTTATCTACGCTTTTATCCGCCATTCTTTCCAGGTTTAGCAGCTGTTCTTGCTTAAGGTAGTAGAGGTCGGCCACATCCCTGACCAGCCCCTCGCTGAGCAGGATGGCGCTCATGGATTCGCCGATTCCCCTGATGTCCATCGCCCCCCGGGAGGCAAAGTGCTCCAGCCGCTCATGGGCCTGGGCGGGGCAGGCGGCATTGGAGCAGTAGTACATAACCTCGCCTTCCGGTTTAATCACCTCGGCACCGCATTCGTCACAGATAGGTTTCCCATTGGCATTCTTGCGTAGCTTCTCCAAGAGGCTGAATTCCTTTTCCCGGCCGGTGCGCTTGCTTGGGATGGGGCCGACCACCTCGGGTATCACCTCGCCGGCGCGCTGGATAATAACCGTGTCACCTTCACGGATGTCCTTGCGCCGGATGTCGTCCTCATTGTGCAGGGCGGCCTGCTTGATGGTTACGCCGCCTACGGAAACTGGCTCCAGTACTGCGTAGGGGTTAAGGGTACCGGTTCTGCCGACGCTGATTTTGATTTCCTTTAGGCGGGTGGTTCCCTGAATAGCCGGGAACTTGTAGGCTACGGACCACCGGGGTTCATGACCGATACTGCCCAGTCGTCCCTGGAGGGCGAGCGAGTCTACCTTCACCACTATGCCGTCGGCTTCATAGGGCAGGCTTCCCCTTTTCTCCACCCAGGTGTGGTGGTATTCCCCAACCTGGTCAATGGTGGTAAATAGCGCATTATTGGGGTTTACCTTAAAGCCCAGTGATTTAAGATATTCCATTGTTTCCCAGTGGGTGGTGGGAGTAGCTTTACCTTCGGCGTAGCCCAGCATGTAGATGTAGATGTCCAGCGGCCGTGTCGCCGTGATTCGGGGGTCAAGCTGGCGCACCGAGCCCGCGGCAGCGTTCCTGGGGTTAGCAAATAGGGGCAGCCCCTCCCCGGCTCTCTCCTCGTTTAACTTTTTAAAGCCGGCCCGGGGTAAAAAAACCTCACCCCGTACCTCAAATCGGGGCGGTGCTTCTCTGGCTACCGAGAGTGGAATGCTCCTGACAGTCTTCAGGTTCTGGGTAATATTCTCCCCGCGTAAGCCGTCGCCACGGGTAGCCCCGGTAGCCAGTTGTCCGTCAACGTAGGTCAAAGCTACCGCCAGTCCGTCAATCTTGTGCTCACAGACAAGATCAAACGGCTCGCCGCCCGCCAGCCTGGCGGTCCGGGTGTACCAGGCCAGTAGTTCCTCCTGGGAAAAGGCGTTGCCCAGGGATAACAAGGGGTAACGGTGTTCCACAACGCCGAAGGCTTCCACCGGGGCAGCGCCGACGCGCTGGGTGGGCGAGTCCGGGGTGATGAACCGGGGATACTGTTCCTCCAGCTGCTTCAGTTCCCGCATCAGCCCGTCATATTCGGCATCGCTTATCTCCGGGCTATCCAGGACGTAATAGCGGTAGTTGTGATGGTTAATCCGGGCTCTGAGTTTTTCTAGCTTTCCCTTTATTTCGGACAGGTCAGCCATATCACACCGCTATGAAGTTATGCTTAACTGGAATTATAACACAGCCGGGGGTCGTCCAAAAGGACGGAGGCGAGCTTGCGCTCAGGCGGTACATACGGTAAACTAGGGTGCTTAGAAACCACTTAGGCAAGGACGGGAGAAGCGGGCCGTGGCTGAGATTCGTCCCTTCAGGGGGGTGCGTTATAATCAATCGCTGGTAGGTGACCTTTCAGCGGTTATTTGTCCTCCCTACGATATTATTACTCCCCAGATGCAGCAAGAGCTTTATCACCGCAGCGAGTATAATTTTGTCCGGCTGGAGTTTGGTCGGGAGCTTCCACGGGACACGGCCATTGAAAGTAAATATACGCGTTCTGCCGCCATCCTGGAGCAGTGGCTGGAGAAGGGTGTGCTCAGGGTTGATGAGGTGCCGGTTATCTATCTCCATGACCACTATTTCACATATCAAGGCAAGGAATATAGACGCCGCGGCATAATTACCGCCGTCAGGTTAGAGGAATGGGATAAGATGGTTATTCGGCCTCATGAGGGTACGCTGGCCGGACCCAGGAGCGATCGGGTAAGTATGTTATGGGCCTGCCAGGCTAATACCAGCCCGATTCTGGCCCTGTTTGAAGACCGGGGAGAGGTGTCTTCAATACTGGCGATGCAGGAGAATGAGGCGCCCGTAATCAGTCTGGAAGGTGGCGGTGGGGAAAGACACCGGGTCCGGGCAATCACCGAGCCTGAGGTTATCCGCCAGATACACCGTAGTCTGGCCCAGAAGCCCCTTTACATCGCTGACGGGCACCATCGCTATGAGAGCGCCCTTACCTACCAGCGGGAGCGGCGCGCCTGTTCTCCGTCGACATCAGCGGATGAAGCATATAACTTTGTCATGATGGCGCTGATAGATTTTGCTGACCCTGGTCTTATTGTTTTACCGCCTCATCGCCTGGTTCGCGGTATCTCAAAAGCCGCTCTGGAGGAACTAACGGCCAGGTTAACCACTTTTTTTGATGTTGAGGAGTGGCCAACGAGTACGTCTGGTGTGTGGACACAGGTTGATGATTTGCTGGCGGGAGAGGCGGGTCAGGACAGGCTGGTTCTTTTTGGTCTGGCGCCGGAGCGCCTCCTGGTACTGAGGCTGCGTGATGCGGCTGTGGCCAGTCAAATGATGCCTTACTTTCATTCTGACCTGTACAAGGGGCTGATGGTCAGCGTGGTTGACCATATTATTCTGGAGCGACTGCTGGAGGTGGATAGCGAGCGGGAGGAAGCAGTCCTTGCCTATAGCTATGACCGACAGGACGCGGTAAGCCGGGTATTAGACCAGGAATACCAGCTGGCTCTGCTATTGAGTCCGGTCAGGGTGGAAGTGGTCAAGGCGGTGGCTGATGTTGGTGACCGAATGCCGAGGAAGTCGACCTATTTTTACCCCAAGACACCAGCGGGGCTGGTTTTCCGGCGACTGGTGTAGGTGCCTTTAGCTTCTCCCTACAGTTTTACCTGCTTGGCGGTATGCACATCCGGGAGGGAGAGTATTTTCTGCCGTTGTTCCTCGGGTAGCGGCTCGTCCAGGACTAATACCATCAGCGCTTCTCCCCGAGCCTTGAGGCGCCCCAAATGCATGGAGCTGATATTTATATCGGCATCACCGGTTATCTTGCCTACGGCTCCAATGAGCCCGGGGCGGTCTCGGTGGTCGCAGAACAGGAAGTAAGCGCCCGTCGGCTGGATATCAAGCCAGTAGTCGTTAACCCGCACAATGTGGGGTTCGCGATGCATTACCGTCCCGGCGACAGTGGTAACCCCGGTGCTGGTGGTTACCTCCACGGTGATAAGGCTGGTGTAGTTTTCGCAGGTAGCTTCCTTTTGTTCGACTACGGCCAGGCCGCGCTGGGCAGCCACCAGGTTGGCGTTGACCAGGTTGACTCGTTCCTCACTTATACTTTCCAGAAGGCCACCCAGAGCGGCTGCCTTGAGGGCGTTGGTATCGTAATTGGAAATTTCACCATCATGCTTAATCTGGATGGCATTCATTTGCCCCTCAGCCAGCTGGCTGACCAGCTTGCCCAGCAAGTGTGACACCTTGACGAAGGGTGCCAGCACAGCCAGAGTCTCCACCGAGATAAAGGGGGCATTGACCGCATATCGGGCGGGCTGGCCGTTAAATATATCAATTATCTGCTCGGATACCATGCGGGCGGCGACCATCTGGGCTTCGGTGGTGGAAGCGCCCAGGTGGGGGGTGACAATAATATTGTCGCTTTCAAAAAGGACGCTCTCCGTGGCGGGCTCGGTAGAAAAGACGTCTACCGCGGCACCGGCTACTCTCTTCTCTTTCACCGCCCTGGCCAGGGCCTCCTCATCAATTAACCCGCCCCGGGCACAGTTGATAATACGGACCGTTGGTTTCATCATAGCCAGCTGTTTCTTTCCGATCAGTCCTTTTGTCTGGGCGGTTACTGGAACGTGCAAGGTGATGTAGTCTGACTCCCTGATTAGCTCTTCCAGGGGGACGAGTTTTACCTGAAGCTTCTTGGCGTGGTCATCAGAGATAAATGGGTCGTAACCAATTAGCTTCATCTCCAGCCCGTGGGCGCGTTTGGCTACCTCCGAGCCGATATTACCCAGGCCGATAATACCCAAGGTCTTATCTCTCACCTCGGTACCCATAAACTCGGTTCGCTGCCATACTCCGGATTTCAGTTTGGCGTTAGCCTGGGGGATGTGGCGGGACAAAGCCAGCATAAGGGCAATGGTATGCTCCGCTGCCGAGATAGTATTGCCGGTGGGGGCGTTAACGACCGCAATGCCGCGGCGGGTTGCTTCGTCAACATCAATGGTATCTACCCCGGCACCGGCGCGGGCGATTACCTGTAGCTTCTTCCCCGCCTGGATTACCTTGTCGGTGACCCGGGTCTGACTGCGCACCACTATGGCCTCATAGTCGCCAATGGTGGCTACCAGCTCGTCCTCTTTTAGTCCCAGCCGGACATCCACCTCGGCGTGCTGACGCAGAATCTCTATCCCTTCCTCGGAAACCGGGTCACTTATCAGAACTTTCATCCTAGCTGACGCCCCCGAATCCAGCTTGTGGTAGTACCACTTTCAACGCTGACATTACGTCTTTGATATCATCTTCAGTTACCAGGCCCAGGTGTCCAATGCGGAAGATTTTTCCGTCTAATCGTTGCTGTCCGCCGGCAAGCACAATCTGGTGCTCCTGTATTAGAATCTTGCGCATCTTGTTAATATCAAGCCCGTTGGAACCGGCTATGGCGGAAACGGTGTTTGAGGCATACTTTTCGTCGGCAAAGAGAGATAGACCCAGCGTCTTTACTCCGTCCCGGACTGCCTGGGCAACACGGGCGTGTCGGGCGAAAATGCCGGGTAGCCCCTCCTTGAGCATCATGTCCAGCGATATCGCCAGGGCAAAGACGATAGAAACGCCGGGTGTCCACGGTGTTTGCCCCCGTTCCAGGTAATTCTTGGCGCGGGTGAAGTCCCAGTAGAAGCGGGGCATCTTGGCCGTGGCGTGGGCCTGCCACGCCTCCGGGCTGACACTGACCATGGCCAGACCGGGCGGAACCATCCACCCCTTCTGTGAGCCGGTGATGGTGACATCACAGCGCCACTCGTCCACGGGCAGGTTTATTGAACCCAGGCTGCTGATAGCGTCCACCAGCAGCAATTTATCAAATTCCTTGACCGCGGAGCTAAGTGCCGCCAGGTCATTGGTAACGCCGGTAGAAGTTTCATTGTGAGTGAGCATAACTGCCCTGACATCAGGGTTAGCCTGGAGAGCCTGGCGCAGGACATCGGGGTCAGCCGCCTTGCCCCACTCGACTTTCAGCGGAATTATCTCGGCACCAAACTGCTGGGCAATGCTGGCAAAGCGGTCGCCGAAAACGCCGATGGAGACCGATAGCACCTTGTCTCCCGGGGAGAGAACGTTAACAACCGCCGCCTCCAGTCCACCGGTGCCGGAGCCGGTTAGCAGGAAGACATCGTTGTCTGTCTGGAAAATCTGTTTTAACCTGGCCGTTACGTCATTGAGCATCTGCTGGAATTCTGGGCCGCGATGGTTTATCATCTGCCGCGCCATCGCTTCGAGAACTTCAGTGGGGCAGGGTGTCGGTCCGGGGATGCGCAGGTTCTCCATTTCCTCTCCTTTATTTCGTTATTGTATCAGAATCACTAACGCCGGGTATAGTTGGGGGAACTAATTTGAGGGGAACTAATTTGATTTTAAGCCAGGAGCGCTTGCCTAGTTGAATGACGCTCCCATCATTAACTTCAGACTTAAAGGTGGTTATTTTTTTGCCGTCTATCTTCAATGCCCCCTGATTGATTAGACGGGCAGCTTCGGTCGTGCCAACGGCCAGACCGGTTGCCTTTAGTAACTGTCTTAGGTCAACGTTTCCGCCAGAATAAGGAAAAGTACTAGATGGGAGAAGATATTCAGGTATTTCTTTTGGCACTTCCTTTTTTTGAATTACCTTGGCAAAATGCGCCTCAGCTTCGTTGGCGGCTTTTTTATCGTAAAGCTGGGCTACAATTTCCCTACCCAGGCGCTTCTTGAGTTCCATAGGGTTGATAGTCTGGTTATCAAGCTGGTGTCTGAACTCCTTTAGTTCCTCATCAGGAACGTCGGTCACCAGTTCTAAGTAGGGCACGATGAGGTCATCCGGGATGGACATCACCTTGCCGTATATCTCGTCAGGCGGCTCCGCCACACCAATATAGTTACCCAGGCTTTTGCTCATCTTCTGGCTGCCGTCAGTTCCCACCAGGAGGGGGGCCATAAAGACCTGCTGGGGGCGCTGGCCGACCATATTCTGGAGCTCCCTGCCTACCAGCAGGTTAAACTTCTGGTCAGTGCCGCCAAACTCAACATCAGCCTGGATAGCCACCGAGTCATATGCCTGAAGTAAGGGGTAAAGTAATTCCGTTATGGCAATGGGCCGTCCGCTATTATACCGCTTGCTGAAGTCCTCCCGGGCCAGTAACTGGGCGACGGTAAACCTGCTGGTCAGCTGGATGACATCGGCCAGGGTAAACTTGCCGAACCACTCACTTTGCCAGCGTACCTCGGTCCGTTCCTTATCAACCACCTTGAAGAACTGCTCCATGTAAGATTCAGCGTTAGCCTGGACCTGCTCCAGAGATAGCATCGGTCGGGTAACGGAAACACCGCTGGGGTCGCCAATCTGTGCCGTCCAGTCGCCGACGATAAGAACAACCTGATGCCCCAGTTCCTGAAACTGGCGCAGCTTGCGTAGTGTGACCGTATGACCCAGGTGAATATCGGGGAAGCTGGGGTCAAAGCCTTCCTTTAGCCGCAGTTTCTTACCCGAGCGCAGCAACTCTATCATCTCTTCTTTAACTATGATTTCAGCTACGCCCCGGTTCAGCAGGTGGTCAAGCTCTC
>SDBU01000649.1_pt1 | contig 48914 bp, 74 predicted proteins | sample 2277071 | NCBI WGS metagenome assembly SDBU01 (sample SAMN10397929, study PRJNA504765) | marine sediment metagenome | isolation source: marine sediment core GS08_GC12, 126 cmbsf | place: Arctic Ocean: Gakkel Ridge, Loki's castle | collected 2008
GAAGGCGACTTTAGAGGACGCATCTGAAGCGATGTCAAGAGTTAGGTCTGCTGGTGTAATATGTAAGTCGTGCAAGATGCAGTCCACTTGCCTTGGGTAAGAAAGTTTCAAGAAAGGAAAGACTATGATCATCAAGGTGCTTATCATCGTTGCATTGCTTGCGGTCATCGCACTACTCACGATGTACGTTATTATATGTATAACGATCTACCGTCAAATCAAACGAAGAGAAAGGACATAACATGTTTAACCTAAACACAATGTCAGACGAGGAAGTAACGAACCTAATGCAAGTGGCAGCACGAAGCGTTCAAGGTGCACTGGGCATGGAAACACTATTCATGCTTGTTGTGTTCGATGATCCGGCGTGCGTGCAATACATCTCAACATGTGATAGGCCAACAGTCATTAAGGCATTGCGCCTATGTGCTGATCGTCTTGAGCATGGTGAAGGTAAAACCATAATGAGGTAGCTCGATGGATATGTTCACGGATGGACTAAGTCAAACCTTTTACATAGTAGATGACCATGCCTGCTATGTCGATGGCGTGCGTGCTATACCAAAGCGTAAGCGTAAAGCTACCAAGCGCGAGTGTAATCTATTTGAGAAGCGTCAAGCGATCATCTGGGTTGTGGTGCTCGACTACTACAAGTATGCCGCAGCTATATGTATGCGGTTCAAGCTGGACGATCAAGCACTCAGTGATGTAGGCGTGCCAGCTATCATGAGGGCAGCTAACACTTGGGATAAGGATAAGGGAGAGCTTAAGCCGCACATCGCTGCGTTTCTACGATGGGCATTTATAAAAGAAAGGAAACGACGTAACGCTGAGCCTAAGATACTGTTCACTGACACGCCTATCACGCATAAAGATTTTGCGGTCCACGAGGCAAAGGAAGCGTTACTATTATTGCTGGAACCTTTGACTCAATACGAGCGCTCCGTCTTACTGCTTTACTATTCTGTTGGCTTAACGCATCAAGACATCGCGGAAAGAGTTGGCTGCGGCAAGTCAACGATTCGACGACTTGTTGTGGACATCATCAGGCGAGTAAGGAAGCGAGCATGGGAACTTGGCATTACTACTGGTCGTATGGAATCAGATTGGGAATAGCTTGGACGCCCAGATATGAGCTGCACATTCAACATGCAGGACGTAACTATATATGGCGTGAGAGGTCGCTTGCCATTCACCTCTTGTTCCTAACTATCGAATATTTTATATGAGTGGGCACGGCGGACCACCACCTGATGATCATGAGCGACGTTGCCAATCCAACAGTCGGCATACCCATGAGCAGTGTCGACGGTGGGCACTTAAGGGAAGTCGCTTCTGTCAGTTCCATGGTGGGCGTGGTGGCAAGGTAAGGAAGACTGGCTTGGCTGGTTTCTATTCATCACAGTGTCGGCCAACGCTTAAGAAGCTATTAGACGACTTGACTGGTCTTCCACACCATAAACAAATGCAGCTCAATGAAGAGCTCGCATTGGCTCGAGTAACAGCGCTCAATGCAGTGAAGCTCGCTGATGCAGCGTTTGAATCAGGCGACAGAAAGAGCATGGCCCTTGCCATTCCATTGTTGCAAGACGCACTGATGTTTGTCAAGGATATGTGCTTGGCCGTTTCAAAGATCGAAGCAATGATGGAGGACAAGGTTAGCTTGACAGTCGTCGATCTATACGTGACCCAGATTGTTAGAGTGATCAGCAAGCATGTAACTGAAGAGGTAGCAGAGCGAATAGCAACAGACATAAGAGAGAACGTTAAGGTGCCCGTTGACGGCGCAATGCAAATGGAAGGCGTGCTATCGCCTTCAGCCCTTGCTGCTGAGATGGATGAACTCTCAGCACCACCAGAGGAGACACAAGATGGCCCAGATGATTCTACATCGTGACGGCGAGTTTTTTGTATTCACGCTCGTTGCCAACAATGGCGAGCCGTTGATTCAACCCGACACTAAGTACTCATGTCGGCGTGATCGTCAAACCTGCATCATCGCTGTAGCACGAGCCTTTGGTGCAACGCTCGAAGAGTCAGCGTTCCCTGGTGAAGGCAAACGCCGGCGAGTGTCAGCACAGCTCGTTATCGTTGATACGCCTGACTACGCCTTACCCGAAGATAACAGCCCAGACATCGTTGCTGAGGCAATCGTATTCGACGAAGGGGGCGACGTGGTGGAGAACAATGATGGCCAAGACGAAGCTGACATTGGATGACGAGCTTAAGAAGGCAATTAAGGCCAGTGATCATTACATAGGTTCTGGTATCGGCTGTCATGCACAGCTTATCAAGAATCAAGCACTGATCATGAGAGTGTTACTTAACATGAGGAGAGCAAAATGAAGGTCTTTATAGCCAACATATACACAGCACAAGGCAAGTGGGTCTTTGATGCTGTGCTTCTAAACGGTAAGAAGGTAACAAGCAAGCGCCATAATAAGTTAGTCGATATGGTGATTGAGTTACAAGCAACGCTCGAGCCGTATGACAACGAAGAGTCGGAGATCCCTAAGCTTGATTCAACGCACTAAATCAATACTTGAGGCCTGGGAACCTTTCAGGCATCACGCTGTACAACGGGCGTTGTGGCAATGTGCAGCTCGATTTGTGGCTGTGCCGGCTGGGCGGGGCGGCGGAAAGACGGAGCTTTCAAAACGTCGCCTCGTCCGCTTTTTGCCAATCAAAAAAGATTGGGCCAATCCTCGATACTTCTATGGTGCGCCCACTCAAGCGCAAGCAAAACGTATTGCGTGGCAAGATCTATTGAATCTCATTCCTAAGTCATGGATAGATAGTATCTCACTCGGCGAACTCAAAATCAAAACAGTCTTCGGGTCAGAGCTCAATGTAATCGGCATGGATGCACCTCAGCGAATTGAAGGGGTGCAATGGGATGGGTGCGTCATCGACGAGTCGTGCGACATCAAGCCAAAGGTATTCGAGTTAAATATCCTACCTGCTTTGTCATGGCGAGATGGTTGGTGCTGGCGTATCGGGGTGCCCAAACGCCAAGGTGTCGGCGCTGTTGAGTTCAAAAAGTTCTATGACATGGCATGTAATGGCGAAGTCGCAGATGCTATGGGCTTCACTTGGCCATCGTCTGACATCATTCCAGCTGTTCGATTGGAGTGGGCACAAAAGAACCTTGACCCAAAGGATTACCGCGAACAGTTTGATGCGAAGTTTGTAACTGCGGGCGGTGGTATCTTCTATACATTCGAGCGAGATTACAACGTTCGCCCATGCGCTTATCATGACGATAGGATGATCATAGTAGGAAGCGACTTTAACGTCGACCCAATGGCATGGGTGCTTGGCCATAAGTACGAAGATCATATCGAATGGTTTGATGAACTGTGGCTGCGGAACACGAACACTGAATACTCCTTAGACGTTCTAGCTGGACGATACAATACGCATAAAGGCGGCTGGGAATTCTATGGCGATGCAACAGGCAAGGCACGTAAGACGTCAGCGAGTAAATCAGATTATCAATTGATCATGAATGACGAGCGATTCAAAGCAATGGGTCGTACTATTCATTACACACGAAGTAATCCCCTGGTCACAGACCGATTCGCTGCATGCAACAATCGAATTAAGAATGCTAAAGGCGAGCGTCGCCTGTTCGTTGACCCAAGATGCAAACACTTAATCGACGATCTTGAAGCTCGACATTATAAGCAAGGCTCAAAAGAGCCCGAGGATGTTGGCGATGTTGGGCACATCACTGATGCGATGGGTTATCCGATTCATTATATATGGCCAGTGATGGTGCCTATCGAAGGCGCAGCACAAACGATCAGTATGACAAGGAACACATAACATGGAAGATACCACAGAACACACAGGCGCACAAACGGTTAGTTCATCGTTTGGGTCTGGCCAATTGGCCCGTGCACTCATTGCTTCGTATGCTACCTATCGGCGAATGAGTAAAGATCCAACAATAGCGTTGGGCATGGCCTTGTCGATAGCACCCGTGTTGGCCAGCACGTGGAGTGTTGAGGGTGAGGATGAAGAGCAAGTTGAATTCATTGAGGATACGTTTCTGCCCATTCGCTCATTGATCGTCGAGACAGCAATGCGTGGCGGCATTATGTTCGGCTGGCAGCCTTATGAAAAGGTATACGGCCTTAAGAACGGCCGCGTAACAATCGTCAAGATCAAGCCATTGCTTCAAGACATCACAACCATTCAAGTGGATAAAAGCACAGGTGCCTTCAATGGATTTAAGCAACAGCCATTTGGTGGCGCATCAATGGTACTGGATGTTGAGTATGCATTGCTGATCAACTTCAGGGTGGAGGGCACCAACTGGTACGGTAGAGCGCTACTCGACAATTCGCTCGATGTATATAATGAATGGCGTGAGGCCAACAAGACCGCCAACAAATACGATAAGAAGGTCGCCGGTTCGCACTTCGTGATTTACTTTCCGCCTGGTGAATCAAAAGTTGAAGGCGTTATGATGGGCAACGATGTTGTGGCACAACGGTTGCTCGATACGTTGGAAGGTAGCGGCTCGCTCGCAGTGCCAACATCTATTGCTCGATACATGGAAGAGCTCAATGATAGCAACCTCGGCTGGAAGGTTACTATACTCGAGGACAGCGGTGGCCGGCAGCCTGAGTTTGTTGATCGTCTAAAGTATCTTGATGCTCTCAAGATCAGAGCATTAGAGTGGCCAGAGCGAGCTATCATCGAAGGTGAGTTCGGCACCAAGGCTGAAGCAGGCGAACATGGCGACATGGGAATGACTAACGCTGATCTCAATCATCAGCGTATTACACGCTTCATTAACTGGTATGGTGTAGACGATATTCTCGCATATAATTATGGTCCCGATGCAAGAGGCGCTGTGCGCATCGTACCAGCGCCTTTGCAAGATGCTGCCATAACGTTCTTGAGGGAGCTCTACAAATTGGCGCTCACCAATCCCGCTGGATTCTTCGATCAAAGTGGCAAGATAGATTGGGAAGCACTCAAGGAACGTCTTGGCGTACCTAAGGCTGACAACGACCCGTTGGCTGTTCCGGCATCGGGATTAACAAAGGAAGAACTCGATGGTGTCAAAGCAGGACAGGCAACGAGCAGCAAAGATGACGCGTGATTTAGCGATTCATCAACGCCGTTCAATATTGCAAGCAAGACGTCATGGCAACGAAGTTGTCACAGGTGTCCTGTCAGCGTTTAGAAGTGGTAAGCGCAAGCTGCGTGTTAAGGGCATGATGAAACGTAGTCGTGAGCTATTACGTGACTCGATGTTGGTGTCCTTCCTTCAAGGCGAGAAGACTGAGTCGCAGCTATTGGACCTCTCATTGTCTGTTCATTCAAAAGCTATTGATGCGATGGCTAACCGATCACGTTTGACTGCACAGCAGTTGGCGAGCCTGGCCGACAAGTATAACGCTTTAGCCATTCACGTCATTGAAGAAGCTACAGTTTCTGTTGAGGCCGCGCTTCAAAAGGCAATGATTAAGATCACTCAAGAAGGTCAGCATGTGCGTGAAGGTATGGCTACACTACGCAGCACACTGGCAGCACAAGGCATAACGCCAGAAAGCAGCTGGCAGCTTGAGGCGATTTATCGAACCCAAACTCAATTAGCTTTTTCGGCTGGACGTTGGCACACTGATCAAGACCCTGACATTCAAGATGTGCTGTGGGGCTACAAGTATGTAACGGTTGGCGATGATCGTGTTCGAGACGAGCACCTATCTATGGAGGGCATGCAAGCGCCTAAAGATCATGTAATCTGGTCAACACACTTCCCACCTAATGGATGGGTGTGCCGTTGTCAGGCTATACCGATTACAAGAAAACGTAAGACAGTTGTTTACACTGACGTGGAGCCCGATAAAGGCTTCGCCTATAACCCTGGCGTCGTACTGGCGCCTAAGTAAGGAGCAAAAGATGGCACCGACTATGACTCAGTTGATTACGATTGCAAAGATGAGCATCAAGCTCACCAGTGGAAAAGAGAGAGAGCTCTCAACGCCAGGCGGCACGACAGAGCTCTCATCTAATAACAACTTAACCTTTGGCCAGGGTGCCTTGAAGAACGACATCTTCTACGGCGAACGCATCACGCTGGCCGGCGCCGCATCCCAGACGCTTGTTCTGGGTGATGACAGCCTGATAGACGAGTTCGGCGATGGCATCGCCTTCGCTAAAGTCAAGGGCATCTTCCTTCATAATCGTTCCGACGATCAAGAAACGCCAACTGATGCGGCTGTTAGCGTCGGTGGAGCGACTGTAAATCCGTGGCAAGGTTTCCTCGGTGACGCGATCAGCGATCTGATCGTGTTACCCGCAGGCTATGGCATCATGATCGCTGGCGATGATGTCAACGGCGTTGCGGTTGCGGCGGCATCAAACGAGCAGCTTAAGTTCCTCAACGATGACGGTTCTGATCAAGCTGAGATCGACGTTATCATTTGGGGAGAGTCTTTATAAATCGCGGTCCTAACAGTTTAGGATTCGATACTATATAGGGTAGAGGAACGTTATGAATTACATCCTGGCAGGTTTAGGCGGCGACTTGAAATGCGCTGACTCTATGCGTATCGAAAGTGGCGTGGAAATTCATCGCTTCGAAAAAGAGCTTATTCATACGGGTAAGTTTGAAAAGGACGCTGATGGCGTTTCTTTTGAGGTCACTGAGGAAACGCTCGAGCATTTTTGCAAAACCTTCGAAGAGATGCAAACAAATGGCATCGGCATTCCGTTGCCTAAGACACATAAGATCAGTGACAACCCTGATGATAGTTATGGTTGGCTGAAGAGCATGCGTCATGAAAACGGAAAGCTTATCGGTGAAGTTGATATCATCGGTGAGGAAGGCGTTGAAGCCGCCAAGAAATCACAAGTCTCTATATACGTACCACGCACTTGGAAGGATGGTGCTGGTCATACATACGCCCGACCTATACTACACGTTGCCCTAACTACCCGGCCCGTAATACCGGGTATGGAAGAGTTCAAGCCATTAGCTGCGTCAATGTTGGCGCTTACAGAGGAGAATAATGCTATGGACTGGAAAGAGATTGCGGAAGCTCTTGGTATTGAAGTTCCCACAGGGGACGATGCCAAGGACTTGATCCTATCAGCTGTGAAGGATCAAGGAAAGACGGTGGTGGATCTCACCGCACAACTGAAGGCTGAGAAGGACACTTCCGCAGCTCTTAAGTTGTCGCATGAGTCTATCAAGGACGTCGACCCGGTGCTGGTCGATCTATCGCGGGACAATCGCAAGACGAAGATCAATAGTCTGGTAGAGGCCAGCAAGATCACGCCTGCGTGCGCCAAAGCGATGGAAGCCCACTTTATCGGCGAAGACAACACGGCGTTGAAGTTGTCGCTCCAGCGTGGCGGCAATGATTTCGACTTTATCGTTGGCATGCTTGCCGAGAATGACCCGGTGAAGCTTGGCGAAAAGACGCCCGGACAAACGTTGTCACTGGCTGATCAACTGAAGGATCAAGATGATGCTGATCCTCTCGGTGATGACGCCGAGGAACGGGCCGACGCGGCCGGGAAGGGTTAGTCAATATGGCAACTCAAGAAGAAGCACAGAGGATTGATGATGTCCTGCGCATGGAAGCAGGCATGTTCTATAGTCGAGAGAAGAGGACTGTCTCATCGGGACAGTCAATACTAATCGGCCAAGTATGCCAGGGTACGGTAGCGGCAACCGTACTGCTTGCGGCAGGCACAGGCGCCGTTAATGCTGTCGATGAAGTTCAGACAGTAACAATCGTCGAAGATGCTGATGTTCCTGAAGTGCAGACTCTGGCTATCACCGGTACGCCAACTGGCGGTACGTTTGCGTTGGGATACCAGGGTGCTTGGACTACTGCTCTGGCTTATGGTGCTTCTGACGGTGACATTGAGACAGCTTTGGAAGCATTGGCTACCATCGCTGGTGTTGCTGTTTCTTCAAAGGTAATCACATGGGACGCTGCTGGTCCTCGGGATATGATTGACCTTGACATTGATATGTTAACTGGTGGCACTCCGGCTGGGTCGATTGTCAGGACGACTCCAGGAACGGCTGGTCTTTCAGCTGGGTCGTTCAAGCTCGGCATTGTCGATCTGAACGGCGACATGCAATGGACTGGCGACATTGCTTACGACGCCAACGCTGCTGCGATCAACACAGCGCTGGACGCTGTTCTCGGTGCGACCTTGGTAGTAGCAGCTGGTGGTGGTGCACCACTGGTTTTTACCCTAACGTTCAGCGGTGCAGGCTACACTGAGCTGCCGCAACCTCTCGTGCTGATAGACATCTCTGAGCTGGTCGGTGCTGATAGCGTCGATGTGACAGAGACGGTTGCAGGCGCTGTGGCCATTGGTATCATCGGCCCCGGGCTGGCAGCTAACTGCATCTCGCTCGAGGACGTCGATGCATCGTCTGGGGCGCTTGAAGGAATGTTCCTCGTGCGCCACGGCGTAGTGGCGAAGGCTGGGCTTGTGTATGGGGCCAACGTTACCACGACACCACAGAAGGCAGCTGTCGATGTTGTTCTGGCGGCCGCGGGCATGGTGGTTCGCGATGGCCCGACATATACCACCCTGTAAGGCCGAAGGCCTAGAAGGAGAATTGAAATGCTAGATGTGTTTAACACTAACGCCTTCGGCTTGATTAGGATGACGAGGTCATTGCTTCGTCTTCCTATGGCGCCGACTCGTCTTCAGCAAATGGGAATCTTTGCTGACGAAGGTATCACAACGGCAGCTGTTGCGCTCGAAGAGCTCAATGGTCAAATTGCTTTGCTGGCATCACAGCGTCGTGGTGAACCAGCCCAGCAGGCGAAGCATGAGAAACGGAAGTTGCGAAGCATTACAGTTCCGCACTTCCCATACGAGGATACTATCTTGGCGAGCGCGCTGTCAGGCGTGCGCCAATTCGGTTCCGAGAACGCGGCGCAAGATGTTGCAAGCGTCGTGAACAATCGTATGCAGAAGATGAAGAACGATCACTCTATCACGTTGGAGTACATGCGAGCTGGCACATTGCAAGGCCTGGTCCGCGACGTGAACGGGACGCTCTTCAATCTCTTTACTGAGTTCGATGTCAGTGAGCAAACACAAGACTTCGTATTCGGTACGAGCACTACGCCGATTCGCGAGAAGGTACTCGACGCCAAGCAAAAGGTTGAGGATAAGATGGGCGGCCTCGCCTACGATCATATCCACTGCCTGTGTGGCTATACGTGGTTCAGGAAGTTCATCAGTCACGCTGACGTCGTAACAGCCTGGTCTCGTTATCAAGACGGGGCTCGACTGCGAGATGACCCGCGTGCGGGCTTCGAGTTCGCAGGCGTTACCTTCGAAGAGTATCGTGGCTCGGTAAGCTCGAAGGATTTCTTCCCAGCGACTGAAACGCGGTTCTTCCCGGTGGGTTCACCAGGGCTGTTCACGACATATTACGCTCCGGCGGAGTTTGTCGAAACGGTCAACACCATTGGTATACCCATGTATGCCAAGCAGGAACTTCTGCCCATGGGTACTGGCATAAAGGTTCACGTCCAGTCTAACCCACTGGCACTGTGCCACCGCCCTGAGATTCTGGTCAAGGGCTATACCTCCAACTAAGAAGCTACGTTGAAGCGGGAGCAATCGTGCTCTCGCTTTGAAGTGGGAGGTACATTATGAGTTCAGGCGAAGGCGTTCTACTTGTGATTATGATTGCTTGGGCTAGTTGGGCTAGCATAAGCATCATCAAGCAAGGAAACACAATCGTGAGAATACTTCAAAATTGTCATCAGCATCAACGTGATAAAATGAAGATACGCTTTCTCATGAATTCTGTTGAAACGATCAACCGGAACATAATCAGGTTGAGTATGCACTCCGGCATGCCCGGCTCTGATGAGCTTGAAACATTAGATGCGTTTCCGGTTGAAGAAGATGAAGGAGACACACAATGAAGTGGCTGGCACTAGTAGTGACGTGCGTCTTGATGAGTGCGTGTACGGCCTCCGTCACGTTCGACTTCAGGGCGCATGAGTCGGTAGCCGAAGAGGCTGAGGCTGAAGAGGCTATTATCTATCCGATGGGACCCACTGACCTCGCTACATACGAGTAAAGGAGTCGATGATGATACGCATAATGATTACTGTTCTGCTTGTCGCATTGGCTCTTAGCACAGTTGGATGCGACGACTTCAACATGGCGGAAGCGCTTGGGATCGTCGAAGAGGCAAAGGTGCAAGTCGAAGCCCAGCAAGAAACGCTGCTCTTCATGCAGCAGCAACTTGCTGAACTCGATCAACTTTTACTTACGATGGAACCTGGTTCTGAAAAGGAACGCACCCAGGCCGTACGTGACGGGCTGGCAATTGGCGTCGCTAAGGCTGCAGAAATTCTCGCAGGCGCTACTACTGTTCTCGCCGATGCGGAAGAAGCCTTATCGGATGCTGAAGAGGTCGCTGACTTAATTCAGCCAGCGGCCCGAACGATTGCCGGTTTCCTACCACCACCTTGGAACATACTGGTCACCGCGGGCGCTGGTCTCGGCGTATCCGTTTGGCAGAGTCTTAAGCACATAAAGGCCAAGCGTGGTGCCCGTCAGATTGTGACAGCATTTGAGCGTGCCAAGGTACCGGGATCAGACACCATTAACCTCGCCGCAGTAAAGATGAGCGGTACAGGCAAGGACTTGGTGGACAAGATTCAAGCAACGATGAAAACGTAATCCCTGCGACAACGGTCTTGTGGACTATTGCCGAAACTTGCCCGTCATGAATCCGCGGGCAAGTTAGTCGACTTAGAATGTCGACTCTGATGAGGCTACTAATGATCGAACGCTGATCTTGAGGAGACAGCAACATGGCTTATTTACCTGATCGAAATATTCCTGTAATCGTACAAGTTCGTAATGCTCTTGAGGCCATGCTGGCCTTAGCCAAGGCAACTGGTACAGTAGTGCTTGGTGCTGCACCTGTTGATGGTAATGACTTGGTTCTCAATAATGGAGTGACGGAGCGCACACTCAACTTTGTGGATACCTTGACGGGTGCCGCAGAGGAGGTCTTGGTAGCCGCTACTATTGCTGGCACATTGGCTAATTTAATTGAGGTCATCAATACTGATCAGGACAATCCTGATGAAGTAATTGACCCGCGACCTGGGCTCTGGGCCGTCGATGCTGAGCAAGGAACACCAACTGTCACGATCACTAATACGGTTGTCGGCACGGTAGGCAATGTTGTGATTACAAAAACCGGTTCCTTCACTGTCACTGGTATGTCCGGAGGCGTTGATGCGACCTCTTTGGCCGAGATATTGAACATCGGTGATATTAACATCGGTGCGAATATTGGTTTGCTGGACAGCGATGAGAATGAGATCAGTCCGGCTACTGAAGACATGCAGGATGCGCTGATAGCTGTACAAAATCCTACGGTTGTAGATCCGCGAGCATCAGCAAATACGGGAGCGTCTTGGACTGAGATAAACATCCCCGACGGAGCAGTGTTTGTTCTGTTCCGGGTCATGTCTGCAGATGCTTTCGTTGTACCCACAGCCGATGCATCAGACCCAGCGGATGGTGTAGCTTGGCCGGTCAACGGTGTCTATAAGATCGGTTGTGCGGGTTACAATGATGGCAATGGTAAGCTGCATATCAAGCAAGTTGCCTCCGCTGGAAGCATTCAAGTTACCTTCTACGGGAATTAAGACAATGGCAAAAGACTTCGACATAGAGCGAACGACTAAGGAGCATGAAGAGATCACAGGAAACTGCAAGCGGAAGCGATATCCGTTAATCGCAGGTGATGTGTTCGAGATCGCAGTGCGTGTCAACGGCGTCGTTCAAAATACGATCAAGTGGACGGCAACTGCTCGACCGGACTGTACGCCAGCGGCTGACGTGCGCGTCGTTGTGCGTGATGATGTTCCTGAGGAATAGAGATGGCTCTCAAGAGTGCAACAGAATCCGGTGATTGGGATGCCCTTGCCTGGAATCCCGTAGGGCAGCCGGACAACACCAGCGACGTTCAATTAGCTGGCTTCGCGGTCGTGGCCAATGTAGTCGCTGAGTGTTACACGTTGAGCGGAACAATAGGGTCAAGTCTTGAGTTGACTAAGCACGACTTCACTGTCGATGATGTAATGACGCTTGATGATGTCGCCGTTACGACTGCTGCGGATATGGAGGGCGTTATACTTTATGGTGGGTATGGCATTGACATCGGCCCGAATGGTTCCCTGACGCTCTCAGATGATCTTAGGATTGACACGTTTCTTTTTGGTCTCTATCTCGACGGTGGGACGCTAGTCGGAACTGGTTATGACATAACGCTGGACGGCGATCTTGAGTACGTCTCCGGGACGGCTACGAACGTCAGCATCACGCACGTTGGCACGAACGATGTTGATTGGATTACAACGGTCTACCCCCTGCTTCTGTATACGGCTGATGGGGACATCACTATCATCGGATCAAGGCTTAGGTGCCTGGCGCTGGCAGGAACGGGGAGTATAAGCCCAGATACAAATGGGATTGTTGACCTCCGGAATGTCTCAGATAATTTCTGGACTTTCACGGGGACGTGTACGGCAGGCGTAACCGTACTTCTCCAGACTGTTGTGAATGTCAGCAGCGGAGGAGCGATCATACTCCAGAACGCAGATTTCGAGTCCCTGGGAAATGGGGCCGGCAGAACAATAATTATGGACGGAGTGCTCGACGTCGGGACTGGTGAGGTTTATGTCAATCAATTCGCCGCCAACCAGACGACCTTTTTGGACATGGACGGACAGGCGTTGACATGCGGGGCACTCGTTATCGGCAAGGCTGCCGCTGAGAATAAGAGTGGCGTTGTGACGCTCGGTGCGAGTGCGAGTATCGCGTCTATTATCGCTGGCAATGCGGCGAACTTGAACAACTCGCTCGTCCTGGGCAATGCAGATATTGTACTTAGTGGGACGCTTGACGGCAGCGACATCACCGTGACGAGCAGTGCCGCAAGATTCCTGTCAGGCACGCTGACGGACGTAGACGTAGACGGCGGCGACCGAATCATCGCGTGGGGCTGTGATGATGATGGCGGTAACGGCATCGGCGTCGAGTTCGCTCCGCGACAACTTGAAACAATGGCCTTAGGATAGGAGTCTGTTGTGATGTATTGTTCACGATCTGATATCGACAATATCTTCGGCAGTGGTAACATCGACAAGTGGGCTGACCTTAATAATGATCAAGTGCAGGCCGACATCGACACACGCGTGGATGCCGCTATCGTAATGGGTACCGCACGCGTGGATGCCGAGCTTCGAGGCGGGCCAATATCTATTCCGTTTACATCACCCATTCCGCCAACGATCATTAATGCAGCTGCACAGCTGGCAGGCGTCTGGCTTTATGAAAGTCGTGGCGTGTCCGATTCTGATAGCAAAGACGGCACGCATGAATTGTCTTGGCATAAGAAGGATGCACTTGATTTGTTTCGACGCATTCACGCGGGCCAAGTTGTTCTTGATGCTACTGGGGCTCAAGAAACTACCTCGCCGTTCACGCGCTCAACTAAGACCACAAAAGAAGATCTTACTGATGCTGGGTTAGACATACTCGCATGATTACGATGAAAGTTAAATTGAAGTTGCCTGGCTTCAAGAAGTTCTCAAAGGTCATGCAACGTGATCTTCGTGGAACGGGTATGGGTCCGATTCGACGGGCGATCAAGCAATGGGCTTTCATCTACCGTTCTTTCGCTATGGAGCGCTTTGATAAGTTCAGCAAGGGTGGCGGTAACTGGAAGAAATTAGCAGAGAGCACAATAGCAGCTCGACGCGGTAACATTGCTTCAATACTTCGTGATACCGGAACACTGATGGGGGCTCTTGCGCCTACATGGACACGTAAGCCGGGTGCTATCGAGCAGCATATTCCGTTCGGCGTAATCGTTGGGTACGGCGGGCCGGGCACGTATAGGAAAAAGCCTGGCCGTGATGCTGCGGGTAAGTTTACGAAGTCAGCCGAGATGCCGTCCATTGCTGACATTGCGCACGCGCATCAAACGGGCGCTCGTAATTTGCCTAAGCGCGAAATCATCGTAAGGCCTAAGCGATCGGCTATTAGACAAATGGAACAAGTGATGAAGAAAGCAATGTTGGAGGTAGCCAATAGTGGCCGGGTTTGATTACAACCGATCAGATGTTGATCCTATTACGCTTGTGTATGAAGCGTTGTGGTATCTTCTTGAGTCCAGCCCGCACTTTACTAGTCGAGTTAAGTCGGGCAATCGCATGAAGTTTATTGGCAAAAACGTTGATCCGTTGAAGGATCATATTCGTGATATGGATATTCCTGAAGTGCGAATTATTCCAACATCGATAGAACCGCATATGCAGCGCACCAGTAATAGTTCTTCGATGTGGAAGCGCTTTGAAATACAAATTGCAACGGGCGACCAGTCATTAGATAATCCTGCAGCACTGTTCCCTGTTGAATGGGCTCTTGTGCTCGCGATGTCGAATTGGTTTACACACCTTCAACAGTTGACTTGGAAAGGAAGGAAAATTGTAGTACGCTTTCGTATACCCGAAGTGTCTGAAGGCGTAAGTGATCAAGATCTGAATCGTGGTATTAAAGGTTGGTCAGCGGTTTGGGCTTGTGAAATAGAATTGTGGTTCACTACTACTGACCTTCAAGGAGAATAACAATGTCAGTGATTAGCGGAAAAAACGGTGCCGTGAATGGCTCGTCAACCGTGCGTACGTGGTCGATCAATTCATCAGCCGATCTGCAAAAGTTTGTGGCGTCAAATACCGCAGGTGGTGCGGGTCGGCTAGATGGCAACTTTGATTGGAGCGGCTCGTATGCCGCTTATGGCCATACACCCGACGTTCTTCCAGGTGAAGGCTTCACATTCACCGGATCGTTGGACGGAACAAATGGCGTGACAGGAACGGCGATTGTCGATACATGTGAAATCACAATCGACATAGAAGCTGGCGGTATCATTGAACATACTGTCAACTTCAGTTCAAACGGCGCACTCACCAAAGGCTCAGCTGCTGCGACTGATGTGACGGTCGCTGATCCGCCCAGTGCTATTGGGTGCAAAATCGAATTGGGAACTGTCGCTGCTTCGCCTGTCTGGAGTGAAGTTGGCGACATTCGGACGATCACCATTTCGCTGGAGGCAGACAATCAGTCGTATGTCTCTAGCTCAACTGCCTCACAAACGCTTAGGAAGGCTGGAAACATTGATGCGAGCATCAGCTATACGTTCTATGAAGGCGATCCTGCCAACTTTCCGGCTGAAGGTACTGTGACAGCAATTCGAGCGTATGTCACGTCAGTGCTATTCTGGGAATTCAAGTGGATGCGCTTCGCTGAAGCGGGCGACATCGAAGGCGACATCGAAGGCGGCGGCCTCGTGGGCGCCAGCTGCAACCTCAACATGGCAGGTGTAACCAACGTCGCAGGCACGCCGACGGCTGGTGACATCATTAAGCCTGACACCAATGACTTCTGGCCATAGGAGATAACATGACCTCACGCGCACAAGCCACAGGTGCGTCTGCTTCGATAACATTCAATGGTAAGACAGTTCTAATCTCTCCACTGAATGATCAAGATTATGGCGAGTTTGAAGTATGGATGCAACAAAGATTTTTCGCCATTATCAAAGTAGGCGTTAAGGATTTATCATCTGCTGATCGTCAAGCCGTCTTGATCGACGCTGCAAAGGAAATGCCGTACTTGACGATCAACAGTCCGAAAGCCCAAGAGACTATGACCTGTATAGACGGTGCGGGTCGAATGTTCTGGATGGCATTACGTCATAAGCAGCCAGAGATTACACTTGAGGAAGTTCTTGAGTGGATTACCAATGAAGATAATCTCGATATAGCGTTAGCCTCACTGGAGCATATCAATCCAGCGGACCCTACGAAACGGGCAGCGGCGAAAACTGCTCGAAAGAAAGCGAGTCGGAAAAAGACAGCGACGGCGTCACGACAAAGAAACCGTTGATGCATGTTGATGACATCTATCGTTTCTTAGCAACACGATATGGATACACTCCGTTTGAGATATCTCAAATGACTCCTCCTCAACAGTGGATGATGATCAACGTTGATGGTGGTCGAGATAAGCGCACAGGCAAAGCGACGATCAAGTTTAAGAACATGGACGACTTCCGTGCCTGGCAACAATCACGAGGTATGTAATGCCTAATGAAGCACAAATTACATTATCAGCAAAAGACAGAGCCACCGGTGTAATAAACAAGCTTACGGGTACGATGGACCGTATGGCTCGGAAGGCTGATGTTCTTGCTCGTAAAGCGCAAAGAATCTTGGCCATAGGTGGGGCTATAGGTGTTGCCGGTATCAAGTCAATGATGGACTTCGAAATGCAGATGGCAATGGTAGGCACGATGCTTACTAATGGTGCTGAAAAGTGGTTGCCTGAGTTCACTGAAGGCATCGAAAAACTGTCTATGGAGTTTGGTGAAACTACTAAGACGCTGTCTAAGGGCTTGTACGATATTCTGTCAGCGTCGATCCCAGCTGAAGAAGCAATGAAAGTGCTTCGTATTGCAACTGAATCAGCTAAGGGTGGTTTCACTACTACCGCGGTTGCAGTTGACGGCATCACTAGCTTATTAAACGCTTACGGCTTAGAGGCGAAGTATGCTAGCGAAGTTAGCGATCTAATGTTTACAACTGTTCGCTTAGGCAAAACAACCTTCTCTGAATTAGCTGCAAACATTGGCAAGGTTGCACCAATGGCGAAGGTCGCTGGCATGAGTATGGACAATATGCTGGCGTCGCTTTCGACAATGACAAGACAAGGATTGAACACAGCAGAGGCAACCACACGGCTTAGTGCGCTATTGAGAACGGTTCCTGAATCAGGTGCTGCGTTGCACGAGCTTATTGAATCATTCAGAGGAAAAGATTTAGCTGCAATTCTTAAGATCATTCCAGAGTCACGAGCCGCACAAGCCATCGCTGCACTAGGCCAAGACTTTGAAGGCTTTGCTCGCGACATGAATGAAATGTTAGTATCGAGTGGAGCGCGAATAGAGGCCTTTGGCAAGGTTCAAGAAACCTTTGGCTTTAGGTGGGGACAAATTAAAATGATCGTCTTGGCGACCGCACGTGCTATAGGTGCGGCGCTGATTCCAATGGTAGAAGGTTTGCTCGCAGTCGTTGGACGTTTTGTTACGATTGCCCGTGAGTGGATTAAAGCAAACACCCAACTCTTCCAAACGATTATTAAGTGGACGCTTGGCATTCTTGTTGCGATGATCGTGTTACCTAAAATCATCGGTATGATTTCCATTCTTACTAAAGCGCTGATCTTTTTGGCCACCACGCCCTTTGGGTTAGTCTTATTCGCTCTAGCTGCATTAGCAACTGCCTTCGCATTAACGGCTGGCGAGGGCGATAACTTCAAAACCCGAATGCTCGATGGGTTCAAGAAACTTATCATTGCGCTTGATGTTATGCTTGGAAGTTGGGAAGGCTTCAAGAATGGCATAGCAATGATAGGCTCGCAGATTACATCGATTTTTAAGAAAGGCTGGATACATCTCAAGATATGGTTTTCCAATATCGTTTTTGATATGATGGATAGCATGAACGTTATATGGAAAGTTGGATGGGAAAAGATTAAGCATGGTGCCACATGGGTTTGGAAATGGCTTAAGGTGGGATGGTCAGATTTTGCAACGGGAATGAAAATAGTATGGGCGAACATGGCTGCGGGATTTGGTAAAGCATGGTCGTGGATTAAGAAGGCGGTGGGTAAAACTACTAAAGAAGAATATGAGAAAGAACGTGCAGAGATCGACAAGAAGTTCAATGAGTCAATAAATGCGGCTGCTAATAAAAATTCGCAAGATCGCTTAGATGCTGAGCGCGAATATGTTGAAGGCGTTAAGGCTATGGAGGATCAACTTCAAGAAGACTTAATGGACATTTATCAACAAAATGCTGATACCCATGCAGCTATGGAGCTTCTTAAGCAAGAGGAGCTTGAAGAAACTGAGCGAGTGCGTCAAGAAAAGTTAGAAACATACATGGCATCGCTCGCTGAACTTCCAAAGCTTTCAGAAAAGATGGGTGATCTATGGGCTAAGTTAGCAGCCGGGCTTTCATTCGATAGTGCTGTGGATGAAATCAATAAGATGGCGAACGACATTTCAAATGCTGGCGTAGAGGTGCCCGATTGGATTACTGGAATGGTCGCAGGTAATATGCAAGCGAGTGCAACGGCTAGCGATTCCGGAGGAGGGAAGCCAAGGTTTGAGGCAGCCTCCGCAATGTTTAGACGCATCCAAGAAGCTGCGGCTGCTAAGACAACGCCTGAGGTACAAATTGCTGAAAAGGCGTTTGAGGTTCAAGAGGAGCAATTAACCGAAGCTCAACGTGAGGTAAAGGCGACTGAGGATTTGCTCGATTCGGTTGAAGAACTGGCTTTGGCGATTTTGGCACAAGAAGGACCTCGTTACACGACTGCTTCATATGGGCCATAAAAATGGGTACACCAACAATTAACTATGCTGAAAACCACGGCTCCCCTCAAAATGAGTCTCTTGCTGAGTCAGGGCGATCAGCGACAATGATTCTTCGATGTGCTTGGGAAGACCGTTGGGCATTGATGGAAGAGATCTTGTTACCTTTCGGCTGGAGGTACCCGCACTACCCAGTCCCACCCCCAGGGTATGGCGATGTTCGTCCAATCGCTACGTCTTGTGGATGCAAACCGTTTCTCGCTAAGAACGAAGGCGAAGGACAAGAATGCGCTTACGACACTGCACTTATTACAGTACAGTTTCAGCCATCGCGGATCACAGAGGAAGAAGAAACTTATGACATCTATGCTGAATCAATCGAGCCGACAGCAGAGTTTTTAACGCTTGATCATTCACTATTCGCCTGGGGATCTGCAAATGGTGATGCACTTAAACCAGACGAGGCGCCTGGACGTGTTGAGAGGGGTCTGGACTATGTGTACACTCGTTATCGTCAGGCTACGCTGCCGGCTAAGATCCTTACGCTACCGGGTAGCGTCAACGCTTCAGCGATTACGTCAGCTTCGTTAGGCCTAACGTTCGCAGCTGAAACGTTACTCTTCAATCCCCCGTCTATTGATCGAACGATGGCAACGGATGGGTCAGACGGTTTCACGTCAGTCTATCGACTATCATATAAGAAGCCAGGTTGGAATGTGTATTGGAGATCTGCTACACAAAAGTATCAAGCAATGTATTTGAAGGATGGTGACGGCGAAGTATTCAAACCATATGAACCTCAAAGTTTCAGTGGCCTATGAAAGATGATCTTCTTAAAAATGTTGTAGCTGGCCAGCCTGTAAGTGCGGAGAATACTAACCGCATGATCGACCGGGTCCGTCAAGTAACTACTGGCCCGTATGAATATGCGTCAGCCCATGGCCCCACCAGCAATCGACGGCCGCCGAGTCGGATGTACGACTCGAACCTCATCCTTGTTACTAATAATGCTGAGGACGCTGAACCTTTCAGCGTTCTTGGATTAGACCGCTTCTCTACTAGTCCTAACGACTTTACACTGTTCGCGGATTGGCCTTTACGCATGGAAGGTATCGTGCCCGACGAAAACGAGCACCTTGGCAAGTTTTGCGTAACACAAGAGTTCATATCTACGGGCGGCCAAGGAATCGCACTCGCAGGTGGTGGCATTACGCCAGTGCGAGTTGAGTACCATGAGTCGATAGCAGATGGTTTATATTCATGGCATGACTTTGCTGATGTCGAACACGGCGAGATAGATCGTCTTCATAGTTGTATTTGTGGAGGTGCTCGAATCATAGGCGTCGATACCGATGACAGCGAAGCAATTAAGTGGGTGTATGTGAGGCTACTCTAATGGATATGACTAGTGTTACATCAGCACAGCGGGCGGTCGTGATAACAGTTAAGCAAGCCTATGCAGATAACGATAAGACGTCTGCCAGCTTTCAAAACTTCTGGCAAGCTTTTCATACTCAATGTTTGCGGGATAGCGTAACGCTACCTAATCAAGAAGACATCCTTTGGCTCTTAGGCTTAACTGACAAAACTGATGTAGTGATAATCATATGACAAATCAAGATGGCATTACTGCACTCCCATCTACTGAGGCTTGCCCTGCGAACGATCTGGGCGATGGCGTCGAACGTATCGACGAGCCTGGGGTAGAGACAGGACCATACGCTACCTTAAGCGGCTTCACTGACTTGAGCGGTCCACCTATCTATGGTCCAGACATGACGCCATATAATGCTAATTGGGAGTGGTGGTCATTCAAGGATATCCGTTATTGGTTTCAAGACACGCCCAACACTTCTTTCCCTGGTGGTGTTCCTTTAATTGATAGACTCGGATACGACGAAAAAGTGCAGTCCGGCATATGGGGATGCTCAGTGTGGGAGTGGCGACATAAAGCCGCATCGGACTATGCTTCACTTTATATACTCCATTGTCATTGCATTTATCCGACTGACGTACCGCCGCCTATTGATAGGTTTCAATCATTATGGTCAGCGCAGATCTGGTGGTGGTTTATGTCGGACCCCCCAGTACCTATTGCAGGTATACCCTTTGCGCCTGATTACGATAATCAAGGGTGTAACATTTGCTGGGGTATTCCGTTTTGGCCAGCACCCGCGGGTGCTGGAAATGTCTTCGGTGGTTATGCTATTGATGATGAAGATTGGCTAAATCGTTGGGGACACGTACACGTTCGTCATCATGGTATTCATGTACCTGATCGAGGTTCACGCGTTCTTACAGCTGGATTTCACTTGCCCAGCATAATCATTACGGGCGGCGTCCCTGACTTTGACATAGCAGTGGAGATACCAGAACAATGAATCTTATAAGCTATTCGCTTTTCGGAACGCGCTTCTTAATACAAGCTCTTCAGCGAGGCAATGAAGCACGTCGTCATTTGTCTTTGATGCAGCTTCGCTTTCACGTATCAGACGACGTGCCACTTGATTTTCGGAATCGTCTGATTGAACAAGATCATCAAGTAGTCGTCTGTGGCCAGAACGTTGATCGCTCTGGTATCTTCTGGCGATACTGGCCACTAGGCGATCCCGACGTTTCATCGACATTTGTATGCGATGTGGATAAGCGAATTGATGGACGTCTTATGGCATGCATTGGTGCATGGCAGTACAGTGATCGAAACTTCGTTGTGCCGACGATTTCGGGTAATGGAAACTGGTCACAAGAACACCAAGTAAAAAGTGGCAAGCATCCAGATGAGCTATTTCGAGCTGATGCTGGTTTCTTTGGTGTGCGCAACGTTTCATTTCCAGATATCAAAGAACGCATTGCTGAATGGTGTGATCGCCGACAAGCTGTTGATCGTTGGGATGACAATCGTTTCGTCACAGAGGAGCTTATCCCTGGCGTTGAAGACGAGGAACAAATCTTGCGATTCGTGCCGCCCTCTGAAGGGACGCGGGTTGAAAATTGCCCACCGTGTAAAGAAGCAACCACACAAGACGCCGATCGTTTTGGACGATTACTCTCTATGTACCGTGCACGACTATGCGCAAGCGCAAGCGAATGTGGCAAGCCTTGCAAGCAATGGGTTAAGGCTCTCGGCGTGAACATGAACGTATGTATGTATGATGCGAACCCTATAAGTTTAGATGAAGCCTGGATAGACCGTTCACAACATTGTCGACGTGGTGCGTGGTAAAAAACTTCAAGTTACCTATTGACATTTAACTCAATTTTTGGTATAATAGCTACACGGATGCCGGTGTTTGACAAAGGATAAAGTACAATGACTACACAAGAAACAGCACGAAAGGTTGCACAACGTTTGATTGAACCGTTGTGCTCTGCTACTGAACAGATCTTCGCACCCATGAACATTCGTTCATCTGATCGCCTTCATGTTAAGTTGAATGAAGACGGCAATCATTTCCTTCTTGAGACCCGCGATGTTGTGGAAAATAATTTCCCTAGTTGGGATGCAGCTCGACGATTCTATAGACGCATTCCTGAAAAGAAACAGAACGGCTATTCAGGTTGGTCAACTGGTGCGACTGATATCACTGCTATCATCATCAATCATTTTTGGCCACGCGAACAAATCATTTTTTCTGAAGAAGCCGAAATGGTCTTCGATTTTTTGCTCACACGTTTCATAATGCAGTGCGAGCTGGCCAAGGTTCGAAGTGAACACAAGGTCGCAGGTACTGTGCCTGAGATGCACGATATGCTTGACTGCGAAGAGTTGCCACTTGCAGATTATCAACTTCGCGCTTTGCTATCTTGCTATAAGCAGGAAGCGTTTGCTCTCTTTATGGAACAGGGCACGGGCAAAACACCAATCGTTATTAATCGCATTTGCAATGAAGCGCGTACATTGAAAGAAAAGCGCCTGTATCGTGCACTTATCGTTTGCCCTAAGAATGTACGATCTAACTGGCGGAACGAGTTTGTGCGCTTTGCAACTGTTCCTGGTAAGGTAATCGTTTTACGTGGCGGCGAATTGGACCGTGTGAAGTCACTTGTTGAAGCTGTGCAAGAAGAAGACGATTGCGAGTGGAGTGCGGTGGTATGTTCTTATGAAAGCATTGCAAGAACATGGTCAGCTTTTAGGATTATGGAATGGGATCTTTGCGTTCTCGATGAATCGCACTTCATTAAGTCAACACATACAAAACGCTTCAAGAAAATGTTACAGCTTCGTCCATTGTGTAAGCAACGGATGTGTTTGACGGGAACACCTATCACGAATTCATTACTTGACCTATATGCACAGTTCGAGTTCTTGGGCGAAGGGCTGAGTGGTTTTGTTAAGTGGGAAAAGTTTCGAAGCTATTACGGTAAGTATCGGAAACTCGATCAACGTAATGTTCTGGTCGGCTATAAAAACGTTCCGCTTATTCAAGAACGGCTTGTGCGTCAATCATTCATGGTCACAAAGGCAGAAGCGTTGCCTGACCTTCCCGAAAAAATGCCCGATGTTGTAGAAGTGACGATGACATCAGAACAGCGCGAGCTTTACTCAAAGGTTCGTAATCAGTTAGCAGTCGAAATTGAAGATGAAATGAATCGTGCTGAGAATAAGCAACTCGTTATCAATAACGTTCTCACAAAGTTGTTACGCTTAGCACAGATCACATCGGGCTTCATAACATGGGACGCTCAATATAGCGATGAAGGCGACGTGGTAAAGGATAAGGAAATTGATCGCATCGATCCCAATCCTAAACTCATCACACTCATTGAATTGTTGAAAGAAAAAGGTCCGTGTGACAAGACGATTGTATGGGCGTGTTGGATTCAAGATATTAAAAGTATTAGGGCAGCTTGCGAAATGGAAGGCATCGACTGTGTCACTTATTATGGCGGCACTAGCGATAAAGATCGTGACATAGCAGAGCGACGCTTCAACGGCGATCCTACTTGTAGCGTGTTCATTGGCAATCCAACTGCGGGCGGGACGGGTTTGAACCTGCGAGGATACGATCCCGACAATTTGGATGACCCATGTAATTGCAATCACGTGATCTATTATTCACAAGGCTGGTCAATGACTGCTCGCGCTCAAAGCGAAGACCGTTCTCATCGACGCGGCACCCGTGTCCCAGTTCGTTATACGGATCTCTGTGTTCCGGGCACAATCGATGAAGAGATTCGTGCACGGGTAACCATGAAGCGAATAAGCGCAATGCAAATACAAGATGTGCGAAATATCGTATCACGAATTCTAGACACCGATCCTACGAATGGAGAGTAAGATGCCACGTGTCTTTATAGTCGAAGAGCCCAAAGCAAATATTGACATCACAAAAGCTGAACGGTTTGGGGAACTTGTCTTCGTCTTCGACCCGCATGATCGTCGATGCAGCGTATTCGACTGCCAACAGTTTGGCGAGAATGTGCTGAAGCAACTTGACACGCATGACTTCTCACCAGAGGAAGACTACTTGTGCATCGTGGGCAGCATGATCACTGTGATGATGATGCTGCTCGCAGCATCTGCTCGCTGGCCAATCATTCGCACTTTGTTCTATAGTGCGAATGAAGGACAATATGTTTCACGCGTCATTGATACTGAAAGGTGGAGATAATGAATAATCAAGTGCTGATGCAAATGCGATTGTGTCAAGCTATCCGCGAGATGCATCACGAACAATATGAGTTCATTCTGGAAGCGCGAAAAGCGTTAGCTGGAATGCAACCCGCAGCCCTCGCTGACTTGGCATTTATGCTTCGTGAATCCAATAAGCTTGTGGATGACATGCGAAAAGAGCAAAACAATCTACAAGAACAAGTTGAAAAGGTAGCCTGTGTTCGGTGGGTGCAAGCAAACCTCAATGATGGGGCAAACGCTGAACCTATTCGCGGCGAGTTTGTAACCGCCACACCCGATGTCAAGAAGATGGCGTCACTACCACGTAGGTCTACTAATCCCGAAGCGTACGATGCCTTGATGAAGTATCTTGGCATCCCAAAAGATGTTGTCGAAAAGGATCTGATGCGCTGCCATTGGCCATCTTTCACAGAGCACATCACTGCGCTTTGTGCTGAAGGAAGACCGTTACCTGACGGCATCGATCCCAGCAAAACCTACGATGTATATCGACTGCTCTTGAGGAAACGTGCGGATGCCCCGTCACTTGATGGATAAGCTATTCTTCTCTGGGATGCTGCCGATTCATAGGGACGAGATCGGCAAACCTAGAGTTGTGTCATTAAGACTTCGGTTTTGGACATCGGGTTTTGTCTAGCGACTTGAGGTCGAGCGCACACAACTGTTTCAATCAATCAACAAGGAAACGTATCATGGCTAAGAAAACGACCGCTGTGACGAAAGTCAAACCTAACGATGCCTTGGCTGTCCCAGACTACATGGCAGATGATCGCTCTGGGACAGAGGAACTGGCACAGTATGTAGTACCTCCACGCATCAAGATCGTCCAGAAGCAATCGGACAACGAGTTGCTTGACCTATTCGGCGAAGGCACAGTGATCTGCTCACCACAGAACATTGTGGTCGCCGAGATGGGCACAAACACTCAAGGTCGGCCTGTCGTGGATGATGCAAAGCCTTTCTTCTTTGTGCCAGTATTCTTCTTCACTGAGTACTGCACTTGGAATCCGTTGGAGATGAAAGGCCAGTTGCCCGCTATTCGTGAACGCTCATTCGATCCCGATAGCGACATTGCGAAGAAAGCGAGAAACGCTGACACGCGGATGGAAACTTGTTCGGAAAATGACAAGTATCAAATCCGTCATGTGGAGCATCTCAACTTTGTCGTCGTGATCGTTGACGATGAGGCCCTTTCCGAGACGCCGATGATTCTTACATTCGCTCGCGGCGAACACGGCTCTGGTCGTAACCTCGCCGGCCTCGTGCGAATGCGCAAGGCGCCTCTGTACGGCTGTGTGTTCGAAGCAACAGTGGCGGCTCGATCTAATCAGATGGGCGAGTGGTACGGCTTGAACGTCACAAACCCAGCAACACGATCTGGATGGGTCGAGCAAGAACAGTTCGATGCACTGCAAGCTGTTCACGAAGAGTTCAAGAAGCTTCACCACGACATGTTGGTGCGCCCCGATTATGATGCCGGCGGCGATGCTGGTGAGGATAAGAGCGACGACTTCTAAGTCGCCTGGCTCAACTGGGCTACCGCTCAGTTGAGCCTATGAAGGAACAATATGAATTACGAAATAGGCAAAACATATCGCATACGTAAGTTCACGCCGTTAATGCCAGCGCTTGATCCGCGTAAGCCAATGCGTTCAATTAAGAACATCAAATACATTCGGCCCGGTATTCGCTTCAAGGTAATTGACCTTGCAACGAAGCGAACTATTCAGTGGATTAAGGTGGAGACCTACTATCTTGAGCAACCTATTGTAGGTTGGTTTAACACTATTGCCTTGGTGGGTCAAGACATTGCCGAAAGTTGACCTCGCCAAAATCAATGTAGTGGCTGAGCTTGAGAGAGCAGGCTGGGCTTTCGAGTTCGCAGGCGAAGAAGAGGTGCGTTGTGTCTGCCCGTTTCATGAGGACACAACACCTTCTTGTAGCATCAACCTTGAGAAGCGCGTCTTTATGTGTCACACTGCTGGATGCGAGGCCAAGGGCGATATTCTCACCTTCATGGCAAAGGTTCTTGATACAACTCGTCGAGTGATTTTTGAAGATCTCTCCGGTCGCTACGATCTTGAGGCAGCTTCGACGATTAACTCTGAAACGGTGGAACGTTATCACAGTGCGATTTGGGCTGCAAAGCCGATGCTGAAAGAACTCGCAGCTCGTGGTGTCGACGATGATCTTATCCGTGAACATCGTTTAGGATATCACAATGGCCGTATTACGATTCCCATCACGAACATCAATGGCTTATTTGTAAATGTTCGACGTTACTTGCCTGGTGCGCCAGGAAAAGACAAAATGAAGAACACTAGAGGGCACGGTAAAGTGCGCCTTTATCCAATCGACCAGCTCAAGTACGATAGCATCGTGATATGTGGAGGCGAGATTAAGGCAATCGCAACCGCGCATATATTGAATGAACATAACATTGGTGCTGTGACCGCGACTGCGGGTGAGGGAAATTGGGAAACTGAATTCAGTAAGCAATTGGAGGGCAAGCGCACATGGGTGTGCTTTGACATTGATACTGCAGGCATAAAGGCTGCGGGCAAAGTCTGTGCGCGTTTGAAGCGCTATGCGCGTTGGGTTGGAAGTATCTTATTACCTCTCGATATTGATAAGCATCCAAATGGTGACATCAATGATTGGATAGCCGAAGGTGGTACAGGGAAAGTTCTGTTCACGCTTTTAGAAAATGCGAATGAATGGAAGCCACAAACATCGAAAGTCGGTGATAGTAACGAAGAGCCTGAAAGGATGCACTTGACTGAAGCTGTAAAAGCAAAGCACACTGGTATGCGCATTCGAGTTGCAGGCATTGTTGCTGCGATGGATACAGCACCATACGTGGTGCCTTGTTCTGTTAAGGTCGATTGTGATAAGAGTCAAGACGGCTGTAGTACGTGTCCTGCATTTATGGAGAAGCCAGATGAACAAGGATATCTCTATCTCACGATTCCCCCTGAGTCGCCCGCAATCCTTGAGATGGTTGCAGCACCTAAAGCTGCCCAGCGTGATGCCATCATTGCCGGTCTTGGACTTGCCACTTGTAAAGTCGTCAACTTCATCCCCGCCACTTACTACAACGTTGAAGATGTTAGAGTGTCGCCACAACTTGAAATTGCTAACCGAGCAGCTGACCACATCATGCTCCCAGCGTTGTGCGTCGGTCATGGTCTTGAGCTCAATGAAGGCTATGACTTCACTGGGCGTATGTACCCGCACCCCAAAACACAGCAGTCCGTCCTCGTCATCTCTAACTCAACAGCGACTAAAGACGCTCTTAGCTCTTATGAACCATCCAGCGAAGAACTTGAGGAGCTTCACGTCTTCCAACCCGATGAGTGGACTACTGAATCCCTTACCAATAAGCTCTCCGAACTTTATGAAGACCTTGAATCTAATGTGACGCGCATTTTTATGCGGCGTGATCTTCACTTGTTCATTGATCTTGCTTATCATAGCGTGCTTTTGATGAATTTCGATAAGCGCGTTACTAAAGGCTGGACCGAGATCTTGATACTCGGCGATAGTGCGCAAGGAAAATCCGAGTCAATCATTCAGATCATGGAGCACTACGGCCTAGGCACAAAGATGGAATGCAAGAATGCAACGGTCGCTGGCTTGCTCGGTGGTCTTCAACAAATGGGCACTCGATGGTTTGTAACATGGGGAATAATTCCTACGCATGATAAGCGTCTTGTAACATTAGAAGAATTGAAGGGTACAAGCGTCGAGGTTATCGGTAAGCTTACAGATATGCGATCAAGCGGTGTAGCTGAGATTCCTAAAATCGAAAAACGTCGCACACATGCCCGTACCCGTTTGATCGTATTATCGAATCCGCGATCTGACCAACCGCTATCGACTTACAACTTCGGCGTAGAGGCTATCTCAGAGCTCATTGGTTCGCCTGAGGACGTGCGACGATTCGATGCCGCCCTATTGGTATCGGCCTCGCAGATCGACCCGTCAGTCCTTAATACGTTGCAACGACATCGGCCCAACGTTGAACACCGGCACACAGCTGACCTTTGTAGACGTTGTGTACTGTGGGCGTGGACTAGATCGACCGAACAAGTAATGTTCACTGAAGACGCCTATACTGGCATTCTCGATCGCTCTACTGAATTGTGCGTAAGATACAATGATCGCATCCCGCTAGTCGACCGCGGGAGCATGCGATTCAAAGTAGCGAGGCTGGCGACTGCGCTTGCGTGTCGAACGTTCTCTTGTGCAAAAGACGATTGCCAAAAGGTCGTGGTGCGACGTTGCCACGTAGATTTTATCATTGAGCTGCTCGATAGGATCTACAGTACCAGCTTGTTCGGCTACCTCGATTATTCAACGGCCATAAAAGCAACGCACACGTTGCTTCAGCCAAAAGATATCAAGTCGAAAATATTGCAAACGCCTTTCCCAGCTGACTTCATAGAACAGATGCTGCATACGAATGAAATCGAGCTGCGGGATATTTGCGATTGGTGCGGGTGGGAACGCGGAGACGGTCTTACGCTACTTTCGTTTCTTGTACGTAAGCACGCGCTTCGACGAGATGGACGCGGCTATCGAAAATCGCCGCCGTTCATTGAGCTGCTTAAACAAGTAAGAGAATCAAAAGAGATAAAAATACTTGGGCGTCCCGATTTTATCGAGGACACAGAGGACTTTTAAATGTATAATGCAATGGACAAGGTAAAAGCGTTTCACGAGAAACTTGGCGTGAGCGGCGCGGCTAACTTGACGCAACTTCCAGAGATCACGTTCATCGCAAACACTGCGATGAGCTTTGCGACGGGAAATCTAAAGGCTGCCTCAGATTGGTTAGAGGCGGGCGAACTATCTGACCCGCGTGCATTACGCGTGCATCTCATGGCAGAAGAGTTAAGTGAAGTGATTGATGCTTTACTTAACGGTGATGAACTCGAAACACTCGACGCGCTCGCTGACTTGATGTACGTGGTTGTCGGCACCGCAGTGACATTCGATTTACCATTACCTGCAGCCTTCGATGAAGTGCATCGTTCAAACATGACAAAGGAAAGACAATCTGATGATCCCGCTGCGCCTCGGGTGCGCCAGAAAGGCCCTAATTATCGAGCGCCCAACTTGGCACGCATTCTTGAGGAACATCGACGATGATCATTGTCACTACCCATGATCGAGATCAGCTGGATGACTTTCTTAACTTGATTACTGATAAGCCAGTAGTCATTGTTAGTGGCGTCGAGTTGGGCAAGACATAGCGAGTACTGGTCAAATGTAGAGATCTTACGTTGGGCAAAGGATAAACGACGAGAGCTAGCCAGCCTAGTTCACATTAACTTCCAAGGCGAACGAAAACGCCAGTTCACTGCAATGGTTGCGGAGAGCATCAAATGAAAGCTTTAGGAATACACGTATTCGCAGGCGGCTTTACACAAGGCGTGCGAAGAGTCGCAGAAGTTACAGCACAATTTGAGACGCATAACTTCGGTCTTGAGACCGTACGTGCGATGGGCATCCCAACAGTGAACACTGAAACATGGGAGGGTTGGCTTGATCATAAGGAATACTATGAAGGCTGCAACTTCTGCTTTGGCAACCCACGATGTACGGGTTTCTCTTGCATCACGTCGGGTCTAGGACCTGAGTTGCACGGGCCGTGGTCGAATCAAACACAAGACGTACATGACCTCTGCAACTTCGCAGTAAAGGCCGACATTGACCTTATCATTTGGGAAAGCGTTCAGCAAGCGTTCAGTGTTGGACGACCGATGTTGGATTATTTGCGTGACGAGCTCTTCGTGCCTAACGGTTATCGAATCGCACATCTTTTCATCAATGCTGCATCCTTCAATAACGCACAATCACGACGACGATACTTCTTCGTAGCATATCGTGGCAAAAAGAACTTCAACGTTACTGCTCCAACGTTCAAAAAGTACCATGCTACTATTGGCGACATCATCGGTCATCTTGAAAAGCGTAAGACTAAGCCAATGAAAGGCCGCGATACAAAGTACACTGGAAACTGTTTCATGGATCTTACGCCCGATGAATGGAATGTTGTTCCGATTATGCCCGAAGGCATGTGCTTGAACCGTCTAGCCGGAACTATGACCGAAGAACTGGGCGCAGTGTCTAAAAAGTACTATGATGTTTGGCATGAACGTCGATCTGATATGCCGTTCAGTTTGCATTGCATCTCTCGACCACGTTGGGACGGCCGAATGCCGACGATTCATAGTTCAACATCGCGGATCATTCATCCACATCTTGATCGCCCATTGACGATCAAAGAAATTGCACTTCTCATGGGTTGGGAAAACATTCCAGTCGGCCCAGCGCCCGTTCCACAAATTGCCAAAGGCGTTGTGCCTGCCATTGGTGAGTGGCTTGCACAAATGGTCAAACTATACTTGGCCAACGAGTGGGGCAAGGAGGATTATGAAACGAAATATAACCATCACAATGGAATGTGGGAAGGGCGAGCTTGCGAACCGTGTCAAGTTGAGAAAACAATTAACATGACGCACTTTGCTCCAGCCTTTAGAGAGGTACCATGCTAATACACGTTCATACAAGAAAAGACATCCCCAATTTCCTGCATCGACGATTCGGCCAGCCGTTGCGCATCGTGGAAATTGGTGTCCGCTACGGATTCAACCTTCGCCGTTTGTATCGAGCCCGTCCCACTGAATTGTGGGGCGTTGATCATTGGCGAGAAAACGTCGCACCGGGCGAAAAGGATATTTGTTTACGACAAGACGAGCTTGATGCAGCTTTCACGAAGTTGGAAACGTGGGCTAACAAGCAACAAAACGTTTACCTTCTTCGTATGCATTCATCAAAGGCACTCCAGATATTTACAAAGGCGTCGCTGGAGTACGTGTATCTCGACGCTGACCACTCTTACTATGGTTGCTTATACGACATCGCAGCCTGGTGGCCAAAGATTCGACCAGGAGGAATTATCGCAGGACATGACTACAAAGTTGGCACATGCGTAAAGACAGGCGTTCGCATCGGCGTTAAGCAAGCTGTGACTGAGTTTAGAAAACAGTTAGGCGGTGCTTACGGCGAGTTTCATACTACTATCGAAAATAATCCAAGCTGGCTTCTTACAAAGGAAACATGATGAAAACGTTTACACGAATCGACGACATGTGGTCTGACTTACTCGGCGAGTTATTGACCACGGGCCAAACGACTGCGAGTCGAGTGGGTACAACGAAGGAAGTTCTTGGCTATCAAGCACAGCTTACTGATCTTGATTCATCGTTCGTGATGAACCCGGTCCGTAAGCTATCACCGACGTATGCAATGGCCGAGATGTTGTGGTACTTGTCGGGTACAAACGTCATCGACATGTTAGTGCCGTACGCACCGAGCTACGTTCGCTTTGCTGAAGGCAATCGAGCGTGGGGCTCGTATGGTTATCGCTGGATGAACGACCCGGCATTCATTGAAGAAAGTCAGGGCAGCAATGCTGGTCAGCTTTTGAAGGCAATCGAATTGCTGCGTGATAAGCGCGAGACGCGTCAAGCCGTTTTGACGATGTGGAATGCTGGTGATCTGATTCACGCTATCGTTGGCGACCACGCTGACATACCTTGCACGTTGACATGGCAATTCATCGTGCGCGGAACAGCGTTACACATGATCGTCACCATGCGTAGTAATGATGCGTGGCTCGGCTTTCCGTATGACGTGTTCGTCAACACGACGATTCAACGGCTTGTGGCTATGGAGCTTGGCGTGCACGTCGGAACGTACACGCATCAAGTTGGTAGCATGCATCTCTACGATAGAAATGCAGCACAAGCAATCGACGCCACAATGCCGCGAGCTTTAGCAGACGCATACGGCTTATCGCTAAAGTATTCGCACTCTACACAAACTGAAGGCTGGCGAGAGAACTACAATGGCAGCTTAACGGCTGCGATTCAACGCTCTGTGCTACAAGAACGGTGGGTGCGAGAAAACAATATGCTGTCCTCAGACTGGTTTAGTGATTTCGCTGAGGTAGTAGGCACGTCCAATCCATTATGGGACGCTGTGATATTGTGCGCATCCAAGTGGGTGCCCATCCAACACACTGACATTCGCTCACCCTTAATGCGCGAGGCTTACTTGGCCGCCCGCTAGGAGACATCATGTTTATAGTTGAAGGTACTGATCTAGTCGGCAAAACAACTGTATGCGAAGCACTGGTCGAGCGCCTTGAGCGGCACGGGCCCTGGGTCTACAAGTGGTTCAACAAGTTGCCTGATTGTTGGAATTACTATTGGGGCTACTTGCCGCATATCATTCGGCACGTAGTACAAGATCGTTTCCACATGAGCGAAATCGTCTATCGTCGAATGCGTGACGAGCCGACGGAATTGCCAGCCGAAACATATCGGATGATCGACGCGCATCTTCGCTTGATTGGAAGTGTCACGTTGGTGGTTACGATGGAAGAAGGCTTGTTGCGGGAACAGTTGAAAACCCGACATGAGATGCATACTGGCGATCAAATCTTGCGAGCGAATAACTTCTTCCTTGAAATCATGCGTGGTGAAGGTCTATGGTGTGGCTACACTATCGACTTCGACTTCTGGCACCACGTCGATTCAGCTAACAACTTTCCAAGCTCGAATGAGCAGCTCATGCAGAATATGGTAGCTTGTTACCTTCAAAGACAGGAGCATTATCGTGGCTTCATCCACTCCAAACCGGTTGAGCTCTAAGCTCCATACGTTCGTAGCCTTCGCACGAAACATTGCGAAGTTGTCAACGTGTAAGCGCAAGCAAGTGGGCGCTATCGTATTCCCACTTGACTTTACACAAGTCATTGCTATCGGATATAACGGCCCAGCTCGCGGGCTAGCAAATAATCAGTGTACTAACGAAGAAGGCGAGTGTGGATGTGCGCATGCAGAGGCGAATGCTGCGATCAAGATGAGTCCTGGCGAACGCGGAATAATGTTCTGCACTACGGCTCCTTGTTGGCGTTGTGCAAACACAATCATAAACTCTAATCGAATAATCGGCTTCATCTTTGATGAACGTTATCGAAACGAGCGCGGCCTTCGCTTGCTCGTCGATGCGGGTCTTCTATGCATGAAGCTAGATGAGTGGGACAATGATAACATTCAAGAATGGTGGAAGGCTTGTTCAGAGCGTGGACGAACTCCCTCATCTTGAGGGAGCACACTATCTGTATGTAGACTTCGAAACGACCTCTGGTAGTAAAAAGCTTAAGAGCCTAAACCCGTGGCACAATTGTAGCATCGCAGGAATCGCTGTTACCGCGAACGAAATCGGCGAGGCGTGGTACGTTCCTATCGGCCATAACGATGAGCATTGGAACCTTCCGAAGGAGCCTGTACTCCAATGGCTTCGCGATATGATCAAGTCGGCTGATCATTGGGTTAATCAGAACGTCAAGTATGATGCGTTAGTTGGCGCACAAGTCGGCGTCGAGTTCAACTCATTGATTTGCACGATGACATTAGCTAAGATCATCGACTCTGATAAGATCATGCGTGGCGGCTACTCGTTAGTCGCATTGAGTCGAGATTGGCTCGGTCGCGACATCAGTCATTACGAGAAGCGCGTGAAGGCCTTCTTGCTTGGTTGTGGCAAGAGTCAAGACTACGGCGACGTTCCCGCAGACATGCTCGGTGAGTACGCTTGCGAGGATGCTCTTACTGCTAGACGTCTCTTCAAATATGAAGACGAGAAATGTCCAACTGAATGTCGCGGCGTATGGGATACTGAAATCAAGTTGACGCCAGTTCTTTTTGATATGGAGATGGAAGGGCTGCACATCGACTCGCTTGAATGCCAAAAGCAAAAGCTGGTCACGATGACGAAGATGCTTAGCATAGAAGAATCAATTGACAACTTTACAGGGTTGGCTATTCGGCCACACGTGAACGATGACTGCTATGATCTGCTATGCAACAAGTATGGTCTTCCTGTTCTTGGGTGGACGGACGAAAGCAATCCGTCCTTCGACAAAGATACGCTTAAATCATACAAGCGGCATCCGCGTGTACTAGCCGACGAGAACTTACTACAAGTTGTTGACTTGATGTTAGAGTATCGTAAGATGAATACTTTGCTTTCGTTATTCATCAACACATTCCTTCGACTCCACGTGGATGGCGTTCTTCACCCAACTTACAATCAAGCTATCCGAACTGGACGCATGTCATGCAGCATGCCGAACGCACAACAGCAATCGAAAGCGTCGAAGGCGTTGATTCATCCAGCGCCCGGATGTTCGTTCTTGTCGATGGACTATTCACAAATCGAATTCCGTATCATCGTTCATTACATTCAAGACGCAGCTTGCATCGAGGCGTATCGCTTAAACCCAGACATCGACTTCCATGCGTGGGTCGCCGAGATGTGTTCCATTACAAGAGATCCTGCCAAGAACGTCAACTTTGCCATGGGCTTTGGTGGCGGCAAGCGTCGCATCCTTTCGATGCTAGCATCAAACATGGAACTCGTAGGCGCGTTGATGGAACAAGTGAAAGCTGAAACTGACGACCCAGATATGCAAGAGACATTGTTCCTTGCCTTAGCACGACGTCGAGCAGAGACCGTATACAACACATACCATAACACGCTGCCTGGTCTTAAGCGAACGTCTTACCGTGCGTCGAATCGTCTAAAGCAACGAGGCCATGTTCGGAACGCTTATGGTCGCTATCGACATCTACCTGAAGAATTCGCATTCCGTGCCTTCAACTCTATCGTCCAGTCGTCAGCAGCTGACGTTCAAAAGGAGCGAACAGTCGCGACTGCACCGCGATACAACTCAGACGTTCGTGCTCTTGAAATAACACAAGTCGCTAACGTCCACGATGAAACGTTGTTCCACGGTCCGTCCGAATCTATTGAAGACCCGCGTACACGCGCCTTGATAACGACGATCATGGAAGACGTCGCGGTAGATTTCCGTGTACCCATCCGCGTTGCGGCTGGTCTATCGAATACCAGCTGGGCGATAGCGTCGGGCGACGATGGGAAAGTAAGCGTAGAGCGTTCGCTGGCGTGTAGGGATCGATTGAGCCGATATCCCTAGATCGAAACGGCTAGTCTATCGTTGAATAGACCAGGCGCTGTTAGAGTCCATTCTATGGACCAGAAATAAAAGCGAAAACACAAGAAAATAAACTGAAAAAAGTTGTTGACCAGGAGGCAACTGGTCGATACAATCTATATAGATTCAATGACAAGTAAATAAGAGCTGATCGAAAAGATGCACAGCACGCGGTCTGCGGGCCGTTACCGAAAACGAGTTGCTGGTCTGAACCGATCGACGTACCAAGCAATTGAATGGTTGCCAACAAACTCACGGCAGGCGATATTACCTGACCACTCTCGAGTACCACATGCCGACCGGACGATTGAAACTGAATTGATGGCAGAGCGCCAGGGCGACGGACAATCAAGTTCAGAATCTCCTATCTCCTATCCTAAGTCGAAACTGCGAGGCAAGACATCGCCTCGTAGTCGTCCAGCCTTGGAAGGTTGGACCTGAAGATGACAACCCTGGATTGGAGAAACTACTATGCAGATCGAAACAATTAGAATCAGCGGTCCCGAAGGTTTTGCAACGATCACGCGTCATGGCATCAACGAAGTTCGTGTTGACTTGGAACTGAACGGCGAAGCAAAGACAACCAAATTCCATAACATCAACCCTTATGGCGATTCAAACCCCGGCATATACAAGCTGGCGTTTAGGTTGCATACGCTCCTCGAAGGTTTCCGTCCATTGAACGCTGACGACACGCAAGATCATCGTAACATTTTGTATTGCTTCTTGAACTAACGTCGAAACGCGGCCACCCGGTCGCGTTGTCGAGAACTGGCAAGCTCGACCTGATGAGACGCCAACCATTGATAGGAGAAACTACTATGCAGAATGCAATCAACAAGATCGAGTTCAAGGCTACCGACTTCGCTAAGTTCGCAATTGAGTTCGTCGATGTCGTCGCTATCGAGATCGTTGGGGAAGATCCTAATGGTCAACCCTTTGAAGAAACGTTTGATCTAGTCGATGAAGCCGCGGCGCTTAGCCAGCGGCTCGCCGACCTAGGCTTGACACAACCACAAGCTTCGATGACCGTCGCTTACTTCACTGCGATGTCGACGGAGTAAGGTCGAAACGCGCCGCAAGGCGCGTCCACGAGTAATTGCTCGTGCTGATGAGACCAGACGTCTCGATAGGAGATAGTACAATGGCAAAGTCAACAAAGAAGAACAGTCCCGCGACGATTTGCACCGAAGTGATTAACGGACTAGAGCAGCTTCGAACTTTATTCCCGTCACAAGAAGCGTTAATCGACCAAGCGGGTAACAAGATCCGCCTGATCATCGAGCGAGGTGTAAAGCAGGCTGAACGCACCAAGAATACCTCAGCCCGTGAAGCCAAGAAGGCTGAACGAACTGAAGCAACCCGAGTGCGCAAGCAAGCGCGGCTTGACAAAATAACGGCTGAAGCTGAAAAGCTCACAGCCGACCTCAAGGAGTAACGTCGAAACCCGTACGTTTCTAAAATCAGTTAAGGAGATCACCATGCAATTCTTATTGCTAAACGCTAATGAAATCGTTCATACGTTACTTGCTGTTGCAATTGTGTTGATTGGATTTGCATTCCTTCGCCACGTGCGACAGTGAACGTCGAAACCCGATCGCAAGATCGGGTTCGTCGCGCTTATAGGCAACGCGGCGCTGATGAGACAGCCTAAGGATAGGAGATACTACGATGGACGAGTACGTAATGAAATTCTTCCAGATGAATCAGCAAACGGAAGAAGACGTCAACGCGTGGATTAACGAAAGAGTAGGCGAAGGCTACATCGTTGATCGAACTGGAACCGTGTGCGTATGCGATATGGCCCAAGGTGGCCAACTCTACGTACTGATGGTCAAGGCTAAGTGAAAGGATTCACATGCCACTACCAATTCATGTATCCAGATGGCTACAGTCCGTCCCACCACGACTCATCTTCGAAGCACTCTTGGACGTTCACGAAGCTGAAGATCTTCGCGAGGCCCTCGAGACCGAGATCGTTGAACTCGATGAAGAGTTGCAACCGGCCTAAGGTCGAAACCCGCGTGGAGGCGCGGGTCTACGGGTAACGCCCGTACTGAAGAGACCAGTGAGATAGGAGATACCACAATGATTGCCTTCATCAAAGGAGTCGACGATGAACACGTGCCAGATATGTTTTACACCGCACGCGGGTCACGGCTTCAAGGCATGTACGATCTGCGATAGATCGTTCTGCCAGGCATGCGTCGGACAATTGCCCGACGCATGTCGGGAGTGCAAGCCGCTCCCGCTCAACATATCCCAATATTGTGCCATGAGCAACACAGAGCTAATGGCGCATTGGATAGCATTCCGCCTTCGCGGCAGCCACAACCCAACAGCTGGCGACGTGCTAGCTATTATAAATTCTTTTCACTGTGATCATGCGATCACAAAACTATCCGAAGGAACTTGATGATGGCAAAAACAAAAGCCGGTTCACAAACGTCCACACAACCCGGAACCCCAAACCCTGCTGGCGAGAAGGCAAGCAAAAAGCGCCAGCCGCATCCCGCGCTCAAGAGTAAAGACGAGGCCGTCTACCCGCTGCCTGGACTACCCGACGACTTCGACTTCGCGAAGCATGCGCAGTTGAAGAAGAGGGACTTCCAGTCCGACTACATGTACTTCGAGTACAAGACGGCCGAACTGGAAATCAAGGTTGAGGCCATGCAGGCCAAGGCCGAAGAAGCCAAGAAGCTCGGTTCCAGCAAGGAACGGGCCAAGGCGCGTCGCCTGCTGAGGTTGCAAGCGACCATGAAGGAACTGACCGCGAGCCTGGTGGAAGCTGGCGTCGATGTCGACGAGCTGCTCGCCACGCAAGAAGACGAAGAGTAGTCATCTGTGGTATCTCCGCCCGATCAGCTTGCGGCTGGTCGGGCAAGAACACCTTGATGTGCTTGCCCGACCAGCCGCTAAGAAAGGGCCCAGCAATAATCACCGCAAGGTGTAGCGGGCCCACAACCGCAGGAAAGGATATAGCACAATGACCCTCGAGAATATCGCAGAACTTAAAGAGGCATTGAAAGCATCAGAAACAATGTTGAAAGTGTGGCATGAACGTAGCGAGCAAAGCTACGTCGATAAAATTGTCACAGAGCAAGAAAAGGTTATTGGTGAAGCCTCTACAAAAATCTTCGATGCGCAGAGCAATCAATCAAAAAGCGCTAAAATGATTGTCGTGCAAGAGAAGCGCATCAAAGTTGCTAAGAAGAAGTTGATCGCAGCAAAGCACGCAGCCGAAATTGAAAAGTTGCAACGACTCGCAGCTTCGGCCAAGAAGACAGAGATGGAGATCGCAAAGTTGCAGGCCGCACGAAAAGCACCTCCTGGCTGATGCTAGGAGGTGCTTTTTATTTTTCGTTTATGTGGAAAAAAGTAGTTGACATAGAAGTCTAAACCTGGTATAATACAACCTATAGACACGAATCAAGAAAGGAATCAAATGTGGAAGCACGAGCTCCTTAAGGCTAAGAGATGGACTGGCCAATCATTCAACTTTGCGCACGCTAAGTTAGATGGCCATTGTCTTTCTTGCTTTAAGCAACCTAGTGGTCTTATTAGTTTACAGACCACGACGGGTGTTGACATTCTTGATAGCTTGCGTGACTATCCCTGGGTGGGTCCTCTCTTTCGTAATGTGCCATCCCATACGTCGATCATTGGCGAGCTTTGGGTACCAGGCGAACCTGCCAGCTTCGTGAAGACCGCCATCAAGGAACAAGATAAGCATCTAGTGTTCACGGCCTTCGCCGTACCCGTAGTCGAAGGCCACAAGATCTACGAAGCTGCCGTTTCATATGCCGGCGATCTTTGCAGACGTTGGGGTGTGGACTTTGCGTATTGGACACCGGCTTGGCCGGACGATGCGCTTCTTGAACTCGCTAAAGAACGAGGCTATGAAGGTTGGGTCTTAAAGGAGGCCAACTACCAAGGATGGTGGAAGTTGAAAGTGTTGGCCGATCCGATTGATCTTGTTGTGATCGATTTCAAGGATGGGAAAGGGAAGAACATCGGCTTAGTGGGCTCGCTTAGATGCGCTACCACTGAGGGCTACGAGGTTGCTTCCGTATCCGGCATGGATGATAAAACTCGCATTGAGATCGACGAAGACAAAGACGTCGGTCGTGTATGTGAGGTAGCATACCAGTATGTAGGGTCAAAAGGTCGACTTCGACATTGCCAGTTTGTAAGATGGCGTGACGATAAGACAGCGAAACAATGTCCCGCCTCACAAGACCCGGCTCTGGAGCGTTACTGGATCGGCGCTCCCCCATAGGCGACTGGTCGACCAGGATTTTTGGTCTTCTTCCCTGGTCGACCGTCGCCATTATAAGAGATATGAAAATGAATAGACGACATCTGCCAGATACACGGACCGGCCAAACGGAGAAGCTCGCAATTGGCCAAGTCGAAATGTACATCACATGCAACTTTTTCGACGATGGCCAATTAGGCGAAGTCTTTCTTAAGGTTGCGAAGGCCGGGTCATTCACACGTGGTATTCTCGATGCCTTGTCTACTACGATCAGCGTAGCACTTCAAGCTGGTACTGATTGGGACACGTTGGCCAGTAAGTATGATGGTCAAACGTTTGAGCCCAATGACGATCAGCACTCTTCCATAATCAGCGCAATCTCTAGCGCTGTTACGAGGTGTAGAGATGAGCGACTTGGTAAGGTTCAAAGCGACCGATCAGCAGATGCAAGAGTTGATAGCGAACGTGATCGAAGCGTCCAGCTTGGAGAGACCGGACCCGACGAAGATCTTTTGCCTTGATGAACTTCAAACATGGAAGGGTGAATACATTGGATGGTTTTGCGTAGTGCGCGATGATGTGTATACTCTCTTGCACTGCGATAAGACGCCGCATAATAAGCGACCGTGGTTTACTACATACGACACAGCACTAAGTCTTATCGAGACGATTCCAGATATCGAGATCGTCGAAGTAATGACTGCAAAGGAATACTTCAATGTTATATCAAAAAGTTGCGACACCTGAGGTCATAGCGCATCAGCTCAAAGCCTACAACTTGATGCGCAGTAATCAACCGAGCAAGATCAAAGGTATCGACGAGACCACGCTAGAATATCAGTGGGTCGAAGGCAAGCACCCAACACACTGGCAACCTGTGTGGGACGCGGCTAAGCTAGCGATGTGGGACACCGGCATAAGTACAGTCACGAATGATAAACGCTTCATGTACTGCCGGTATGTAAATGACGTCGCTGAAAAATACCGGGTGCCTAGCGAGCAAACTGTTCGTGCGTTCGTTTGCATTATCCAAAGCCACTTGACGCCGGTAAGAATGACGCATGGCGACCTCACGTTCGCTAACGTTATTGAGACTGGTCTTGGCATGACATTCATTGACCCGGGCAATGATCGTGGCCTGTGTTGTCGAGAGATCGACGAAGCTAAGATCCTTCAGTCGATGGACGGGTTCGATTGTGCCTATAGAAATTGGGAGCCGCCACGATGGCAACCCGCCTTTCCTTCCCGTCGTGTTCACATCGCCTTGTTGATTACACACTACATTCGTATGCTTCGGCATGTGAATCCCACAGGCTGCGAGTTTGCCCGCCAGCGAATCGAACAGTTGAATAGGAGTATGATATGAAGAGAACATATTTTGTAGACATCGATGGCGTCATTTTCAAAAATCATGGCTCTGGGCCTAGCGCCCAATGGTATGGTCCCGCGACTCTTTTACCAGGCGTTCGTGAAGCGTTCAGAGTCTGGGAAGCCGATGGTGCTAAAATTATTCTTTGCACAGGCCGTCGAGAGAGCTGCCGCTATCAAACGGTTCGACAACTCGCAGACGCTGGCATCTTCTACGATCAATTGATCATGGGCTTGCCTCGAGGACCACGGGTCATGATCAACGATCAGAAAGACGAAATACAAATTGAGACAGCACTAGGATACACAGTCACTCGAAACGCTAACTTGACAGAGGAGATAGCACAATGCGAACAGGAATAATATTAGCAGCTGGCGACGCTACTCGCTTGCCCAATAAACCGCTTCTTCCACTCAGAAACTGCCAGCCCGTAATCACGTCTGGTATACATCTATTGCGACGATCAGGCTGTGGTAGGGTAGTAGTCGTCGTGCCAAACGAAAGTCCATTACAAGCGATCCTGAGCGTGTTTCCAGGCACTACAGGGCTAACGTTTGTCGAGCAATTCACGGCAAACGGCGTCGCCGACGCTCTACGGACTGTTTTGCCGCACGTCGGGTTGGACGATGAGCTGATTGTTACCTTCTGTGATAACGTCTTCACTGATGAAGAGGTTGTCCCTGAATCGCCAGTCGAACAAGGTCCATTCGCTGCAGTGCGCCGACTTGAACCTCGCATCGCCTACCATCTTGACAAGTGGGTAGACAATGAATGGGTCTACCGTTCAGTCACAGGAGTGGATGCTTGCCTCGCAGGCTGGTATCGAATTTTCGGTCATAACCTTCAAGAGGCAACGCCAGATCGAAATGGCATTGAGTTTCTTAATGCCATCGGTGCTGATGCGCACTTTGTTGATCTGCCGTGGTGGGACATCGGCACGCCCGCAATGTACAAGGAGTATTGGGCATGACTGGATTTTTCGACATTATGAAAGCGCCGCCTATCAAAGTAGGTGAACCATATCCAATGTTCACACGGGTAAGCATTGAGACCAGCGGTTCGTGCACTCGTGATTGTCGATTTTGTCCATCACGATCAGGCGGCGGCCCGATGCATCACGAAATCTATTCGACGATCATTCAACAACTTGAAGACATGAAGTTTGCTGGCGTGGTTCAAATGTTTTTAGTAAATGAACCGTTGGGCGATCCGTATATTTTTTCTAGAGTGCGAGAACTTCGTCAAGCGTGCCCAAAATGCTGTATTCATATAACAAGTAACGGCGATCTTTTGTATGAAGCCGATACGATTCATCGCCTATTCCGCGATGGCGTCAATTCATTGAACTTCAATGGGTATGACGCTGATAGCCTTGATCGTCTAAGCAAGCTCGCTCGTTTAGCTGATCTTCAAAACGATGAAATCGAACTTGGCGAACATTGCTGGAAAAAGCTATCGCCTAATGCAAAGCATCTATCAGTTGATGATCGTATCGACCCAGACCGATTGCATACTTGGGGTCGCGAAGATATTGCCCAACTTAACGCCGGCAAGATAATTGAAACAGTGGGCAAGACGTGCGCACGACCGCATCGCCATTTGGTGATCGACTTTGAAGGCGACGTCTTGTTATGCTGTGCGGTTGACCCAAACAATACAATCACGTTCGGCAATGTGATGGAACAATCGCTTGTCAATATTTGGAACACAAAGCCCCTCCACCAATATAGGTGGTTCCTTCAGAACGGCCAACGTGTTGGAAGTTGTTCCGCTTGCGTAGAGCGGATGGCGTTCCCGCATATTGTCCGAAAGGTAGAAGAGATATGAACATAGCGTACGCACACGAAATAATCAAAGCCGCTGTCGCTGAAGCCGTTCTCAAAGGCGACAAGATGAATGTTGCAGTTGTCGATAAAGCTGGCCAACTCGTCGCCTTCGAAAGAATGGACGGCGCTTGGCGTGGAAGCATCGACATCGCTATCATGAAAGCCAAGACGTCAGCCTTATTCACGATGAACACCGAAATCCTTGGCGAACTGTCGCAGCCTGGTGGTGCACTTTATGGCATCGAGCACTCCAATGACGGCCTCATTACGTTCGGCGGCGGCATACCGATTCACGATGAATTCAACGAGGTCATCGGTGCTGTCGGCGTGTCGGGCGGCACAGTGACCGCCGATCAGCTTATCGCCGAGGCGGGCATCAGCGTATGAAACATCTACTGATCACCAAGACCGGTGGTCCGTTCTTCACTCGAGCCGAGGCCGCTAGGGCCTCCTCGAGTGGAGAGCAGGGCGAGAGCGAAGCGATCATTAACCATCTACTCAAGCGAAAGGATTTTCAACTTGTATACTATGGCATATGGCGAGGCGATTTGCCTGAGGGTTTGATTCATATCGACCCTGATGTCAGTGGCCTCGATGAGTTGTGCACTGAAAAGAAACAAGAACAACGTTGGACCAACGATATACAAGCGTTGCGTGACATATCCAACTTCAATCCATTCGCTTACATCAACATCGCAGGCTATGCACCAACGATGTGTACTGTTGGCAATCCAAAAGGTATACAATGCCAAGCGTCGGGTATTCGATACGTTGCGCCTGTTCTTAATGCATGCCGAGTTTTTGGTATGCCGCGAATCGTCATTAACAATGATCCGCGAACATATCCACGAGAACAAGAAATGACGTTGTGCTGGCCAGAGTGCGTTCCAGCTGCATTGCTTGATCAAGTTGAGCAAGACGTTGAAACTGTTATCGGCGGCCGCAAGTATTTACGTCGAAGCGTCTGGGCCCGTGCTGAAAGCTGGTGTACCCACCCAACAATTCTTGAAGATAAATCTGTTGATGTTACGTGCATCGCTCATGCGCATATCAAAGACGGTTGCAAGCAACGTAATCGCAATGAATCGTGGAAGACGTTGCTTGCGCCCGCTGAAGATATCGAGAAGTTGTTCCTCGATGGCTTTCGTATCTACGGTAAAGGTTGGGAGCGCTATGACTGGTATGATCAAGAACTGATGATGGGCGTCATCACGCCTGCAATGGTTATGGAAAAGCTAGCGGCTGCAACGTGTTGTCCATGTGTGGCCTGTGCGCCCGGCTTCTACACTGGTAAACCATATGTGCTTGTCGCACAAAACTGTATTCCCATTTTATATGGCGACGGCGTCGACCCATACACCTGGGATCCTTTTGAGAGATTCCTTTCATTCAATTCTAAGTATCGAGCAAGCAAGCCGGGCGACCTTCTTCGAATTGTTGAATTGCTGAAAGATCCTCAGATCTATTATGAGCAACTTACAACGTGGGTGGAACTCTGTAAGCCGCACTGGGAGTTGCTCGACGATTGTGTGAGCGAACTACTCGACGGCGCTGATGTAACATCGCCTTCATGGCGAGAAAGGTTTGGCGGCTATGATCGAATATAAGGTATTCTTTTGCCCTGTAAGTATTGAGGCAACAGAAGCTGTCTTCTACTTGTCTCATGAAATGGGCTGGCCACTCGGCTTAGTTGCATCGCTAGGCCAGGTCGGTCCGTTCGACAAAGGCTATACTGGGTTCGATAACGAAAACTTCCAAGAAGCCTGCGAGAACTTCCGTTTACTCTATCCACGTACTAACGTGTGTTGGTGCCGTGATCATCTAGGCAAGGGTGACGAGAACGTTTACTCAGTTATTAATCGCGACCAGAAATTCGGCGTGTCGTGTACCCATCTGCATACACTCAACCCTGAGTACGCATTGAATGTGTTAAAAGACCATCCCGACGTTCAGTTCGAGGTTGGGCCAGGCGAAGCCGACGCTACGCCCGATGAGATTGATGCGCTCTATCGGGCAGTCTACGACCTTCCTAACTTTGCATGGCTATCTTTTCCGACAGGCTGCCGTATCAACTCGTTGGGAAATGATAATAACATCAATGGCCGTATGCTAGAGTATTCACGACGGTGGGTTGTTCGACTTCGTGGTCACAATAGCGACTATGCAAGTGATCGAGCACTTATCACATTGCATCGTTACATCGATGGCATCAACATAGCGCCGCAATTCGGCGTTATCCAGTCATGCGTATACTTGACGTTTGCTCGCATGTATGGTCTCGATGTAGAGCCGTGGGAGTTGGCATGCTGGCGAGACGAAAGAAATCGCAAACGTTGGGCCAAGGACTGGAATGTCACTCAAGCCGTGGGTCACTACCACTTCGACAGTTTGAACGATGAACTCCGAACTGAAGCCCGTCCTCTAGTAATGGAAACTCTACTTACCAGCATGAGGCACTACTATGAAACCTTCACACGTGGCTAAGCGTTGGGGTTGGGAAGAGACGTTACATCTTGGCGAGTATATGGCCAAGCTACTATTCATCCGCAAGGGTGAGACAACGTCAGCGCACTATCATGAGAAAAAAACAGAGACGTTGACCGTTCTCACTGGCGCATTAGAAGTGCGTACCGATACCGAGATCACTCTTCTAACGCCCGGCAGCTCGATGACGTTGCTCAAAGATACTTATCATCGAATGATAGGTCAGAGCGATTGCACATACGTCGAAGCCAGTGGACCCTATCCCGAGGACAGTGTGCGCGTATGTCTGTGATCGAGCGAATCATTCAATGCACTGAACAGGAACATGCTGAGGCCATCGTTGAAGAGATAGCTTCAAAGGCCGGTGCGTGCATGTCGACAAGCGACATATTTGAGGCGGCACTTAATCGTTTTGGAATAGGAATCATCGCTGGCCTATTACCTGCCAGTGATGGGATAGTGTTCGCTCAGAAAACAAAAGGCGAAGTGGGTATGGTCATCTTTACGCTCGAGCTGGCCAAGGCAGAATGCATGGGCATGATCCCACGACGTGTAACCAAAGTAGATGACTTACCATGATACTATTCAAAGTCAGCATAAAGTTCAAAGGCGGCACTCGTTGGCTCGGGAGTATGAAAGCCAATAGTCGAAAAGATGCCAAGCGGCGAGCGAAGTTCGCCTATGGCAAGAAAGCGAAGGTAGAACGATTATGAACATAGCAATTGCAGTCACAAAAGAAACGCTTCCACAAGCATGGGAGGCAGCTGTAATCCAAACGTGGAACAATGGTCGACCCGTACCCACTGAGTATGACAAGCCAGATGATCCTAATAGTCGCGATGTTGCCGCTATGATCGTTGTCCGTCAGCCGATGATGGAGCCACGCATCCATCGTGCATTCCCTGGTGGCCTCAACGACCTGGAGAAGTATCGCATGGAGGTACTGTATGGTGTCCACGATCATTGGATTGGCAACGGCGAGAAGTGGAAATATACTTATCACTCGCGACTATTCGATCAACTCGAAGATGTTGTTGAGGCGTTAAAAGCTGTACCATATTCGCGGCGCATCCAGGCTGTGATCTATGATCAAGTGCTTGATGCTCATACGTCTGACCCGCCATGTTTGCAACGGCTGTGGTTCAGAATTGTGGAAGGGCGACTTGACATGCATGTCTGCATTCGCAGCAACGATGCGTATAAAGCGGCCTTCATGAATATGTATGCCTTCATCGAGCTGCAGGCAACGATAGCGAAACGTATCGACGTTCCCGTCGGCCACTACGTCCACTTCGCCGACAGCTTCCACATCTATGGGTCATACTTCGAAGAGTTCGAAGGCTTCCTCAAGATGACTAAGTTTCGTGAGTTGTGGGATGACCGAACGTGGACCGCCGACTTTGCTCGACCGATGTTCATTGAAGGATGCGAAGAGCTTCTCGCTGAAGAGGACCTTCCGCAGCATAGCCGCGAGATGGTCGAAGCTCGCATTAAGGAGCTATCATGTTCATGAATAAGCGGTACTATGATCGGAAGGCTACACGTAAACTGCTTGACCAGCCCGTGTCGTTGCCTGAAGTCACGAGTATTCAATTCGACGTTCATGATTCAAAGGTCAATGATGCGGGCTACGCACAGCCGCCTCACGAAGATGGCATTGATCGTGTAATAAAAATATCCCCATGGGGCGAACCGTTTATTACGCTGCTGATTGAATACATGCTATGCCCGCGTGACTTCGATAACATACGATCAATGAAGCAACGCGAGCTTGCCCAAATGATTCGAGACATGGGTGCCGAACGAGTTTCGTGCGGCGACAATACCAAGAGTGGCCGTTTCGTTTCTATCGACGATGTCATCATAACCTAAAGGAAATAGTATGGTCAAAATAATATATTACAATAAGTGCACAGAATGCCAAGGAAAAGGTTTAAACTGGCAATCACAAGATCCAGATGATGGCTGGCTTACATGTACAAGATGCGATGGCACAGGCATAATGGCAACCGAAATATCAGTGCGAGGTTGTATAGTACGAGGAATCACGAATGGATCTTGTGCTCGTAAAAAGGTGCCTAGAGTAGTTGAGCAAGAACAGTTAGAGGCAGAGTACGAGGCCAACCCACCGCCGCCGCTACAGAAGCGAAAGGTCAGTGGACGGTATATAGGACTAATAAATAATGGCCAATGTTCCGCAAAATATCTGGCTTCTTTAGACCCTTACGAAGAATAGGAAAGACCTAAGCGGCATTATCGTTCTAGCTATTTGTAACTCTTACAAAGCCGAAGGCACGCAGTTTGCAGATGCTGGGCACAGCGATGATCGGCGCTGGAGTATACTACGATGGATAGGCATCAGTCAAAGGTGGCCTACGTGATCTCGGCAGTGGTATGATTTCAAAGAACGTTTGAAAGCAAGTGAGATATGAAATACAAAATAGCATTACCTAAACATGGCAAAGGCTACTTCTATTCGAAAGACGGCAAAGTTGTGACGTTTGAAACAGAGCACAAAGCTGAAGTCGCAGCGAGAATAGTTCGTGAATCTGGCGAGCGCACTCGTGTGGTGCAAGCATGAAAACATGCATCGATTGTGTTGCATTTCGTGATTGTTACATCTTAATAAATCGAGGGTTAAACGAAATATGTAATGTTTTTCGTGAAGGCCATTGTTACGATTGCGTTCATGGAACCTTAAAGTGTGAACGAATATGGTGCAGCTACGGCGGTCATGTTCCCGGTCATAAATGTATTCATCACGAAAGGCGTCATCCATGACTATGAACGAAATATTCGAAAAGTTTCCGAACGCACGGCACATTGAAATCGGTTACAGTTTGTGGACAGGCATATGGTCATTAACTATCGATGGCGTGTGCACTGAAGGCGATAACATAGAGGAACTAGTCGATGAGCGAGTGCAAAGCAACTCGAGAGATATGCGAAGTATTAAGGCGTAGAAATGCCTTGGTGTTTGCCATTGTAGGTTCTACAATGCAAGAGCCCGGCTGGCCGGACCGCTACGTAGCACATCGTAAGTGGTCCGGCTGGCTCGAGTTTAAGATGATGGTTGGTGCATTGTCTACCAAGCAACGAATCATCATTCGAGAGCTCACTGAACGTGGTGTACCTGCCTATGTTGTGCGTATCTATGATCGAGGACGCTTAGACATCGAAGATCATAACGGCAACGTGCTTTGTTCAACTGATATGACACGGCTACTCGACGATTTAGGTATGGTAACTGGCTCGAATACTGCAGCCCAGTAATGATTGGAATTGATAACCCTCTACAGACTGCAGTATAGACTATACTACTACTACTACCTAGGATATTGGTTTTATATTGGTATTATTGGTTATTGTTGCTGTCTGAAGTTGGATTTATTGTTGGGCGATTGGTCTCTGCGAGTTTCGAGCCAGTTACCACACATAGGAAATAAGAATATGAATAAGAAGTACAGTCAAGATCTTATAAACACGAGGGCAGATATTGAGCGCTTTGAGCGTATGTCTGAGGTGCCAAAACTGTCACGACGTGAACGTCGTCATCGTGATCGAATTGCGTTACTGAATCGTCGAGTGCCTGATCGCCGATGCCCTTGTTGCTTAATGATCAAAATTAACTCGAAGCAATGGGTTGTCCTACCAATGTTCAACTGAAGGCGACTTTAGAGGACGCATCTGAAGCGATGTCAAGAGTTAGGTCTGCTGGTGTAATATGTAAGTCGTGCAAGATGCAGTCCACTTGCCTTGGGTA
>SDBU01000650.1_pt1 | contig 48885 bp, 88 predicted proteins | sample 2277071 | NCBI WGS metagenome assembly SDBU01 (sample SAMN10397929, study PRJNA504765) | marine sediment metagenome | isolation source: marine sediment core GS08_GC12, 126 cmbsf | place: Arctic Ocean: Gakkel Ridge, Loki's castle | collected 2008
CAGCCAACTTGGATAAAATTAAAAATACCAATTTTATATAAACCTTTGCGAATACTAGACTTCACGATAATTGTAAGATTGGCTCTGTCCGCCTGATTCTGGGCACGTTCTGGTAGTAAAGTCCTAGTGTTATTGATTAAGATAGTATAATTGTCACTGGTAATGGGAAAATGGGCAAACGGGGACCGAAAAAGACACCGACCAAGATATTAAAGCTGCGTGGCTCCTCGCGGGCAAATGGACGAGAGGGCGAGGTCTATGCTGATGGCCGTCCCAAGTGCCCGGATTGGCTGAACGATAAGGCCAAGACGGTATGGCGGTGGCTCACCTCGCAGCTTGACGCTATGGGCCTCTTGGCTAAAGCGGATCGGGACACTATTGCAAGATACTGTGTTGTTTTGGTGCAATGGCGGCAGGCGATTGAAGCACTGGACAAAGGAGGCCCGAATTTACCAATACGCAATGCCGAGGGCGAAGTTGTTGATTATAAAGAACGACCAGAGGTTGCGAGGTCGATGAAATTATCTGATCAGCTTAATCGACTGAATCGAGCGTTCGGCCTATCTCCTGCTGACAGGGCTGGGCTAACGGCTGTACAATCATTAAGCAAGCAGAACATGCCTGACAAGTCACGATTTTTCGTGAAAGCCAACTAATGCTGGCTGCGGATTTAGAAGAGATTTGCAGGAAGGAAATTCCCGGCTACAACCCCTGGGATGATGAGGGCGATTGTAAGTTTTATCCGGAGCCGGCACAGCAGGCAATAGACTTTTTCTCGGTTTGTTTGAAACACGTTGAGGGCGAGCTTGCTGGCAAGTCGCTACAGTTGGAAATATGGCAGCAAGCGATAATAGCTAATTTATTCGGCTGGAAACATCCGGACGGGAGACGACGTTATCGGGAGGCATTTATTTTAGTAGGGCGGCGAAACGGTAAAACTACTATGGCGGCAGGGCTGATTCTGCTTGTATTATTCGGTGATCATGAGATCGGTGCGCAGATATATTCAGCAGCAGCAGACCGTGACCAGGCTACATTGATATTTAAGCCAGCGAAGGCAATGGTTATGGCCGAGCCGTGGATGTCGTCGCGTGTCAAGATATATGAAGCGGCGAAATCAATTGTTTATACAGAGGAAAATAGTAGCTATAAGGCGATCAGTGCCGAGGCGAACACTAAGCACGGCTACAATTCGCACTTGGTCGTCATTGACGAATTGCACGCTCAGCCTAATCGTGCGCTTGTAGATGTTCTGCTTACATCTACTGGATCTCGCCGTCAACCGTTGGTAGTGCACATAACGACGTCTGATTATGACCGGGATAGTATTTGCAACGAAAAATACGATTATGCGTGTAAGGTTAGGGATCGCATAGAAGATGATCGTGCCTTCCTGCCCGTTATTTACGAAGCACTACGTGAGGACGACTGGACCGATCCGAAGGTATGGGTAAAAGCTAATCCCAATCTCGGCATAAGCATATCGCAGGAATATCTTGAGCGGGAATGTAAGCGGGCGCAAAACTCGCCAGCTTTTGAAAATACATTTAAGCGGCTCCATCTGAACATCAAGACCGAACAGGCTGTCCGGTGGTTGCCACTTGAGCGGTGGGACCAGTGCGGGGGGGCACTGGACCCCGCCGACTTGGTAGGTCGCGAATGTTACGCTGGGCTTGACTTGGCGAGCACTACCGACCTTGCAGCCTTGGCTTTATTGTTCCCACGGCCTGATGGATTTGACGTGTTGTCATATTTTTGGCTCCCGGCAGACCGGGCCAGAGAAAACGAAGAAAGGGGCCTCCTGTCATACACGACATGGGGGAAACAAGGCTACCTTACGCTGACGCCCGGCAATAGGCTCGATTTTGATTTTATTCGCAAGCGAATCAACGAATTGGGGCGAGAATATAATATTCAGGAAATTGCAATTGACCGATGGAATGCAACACAATTAGCAAACCAATTGAAAGGCGATGGTTTCAGTATACAACTATTTGGCCAGGGCTATGCATCGATGTCCGCTCCGGCAAAGGAACTTGAGGCGTTAGTGCTGGGCAAACAGATAAATCACGGGGGCGACCCCGTCGTGCGTTGGATGGCAAGCAATGTTTCGATAACAATGGATGCAGCGGGTAACATAAAGCCGGCAAGAGACAAAAGCGCTGATAAGATTGACATCATAGTTGCAATTATTATGGCTTTAGGCCGAGCGATGCTACGACCGGATAGCGAAGCGAGGATTTTGGCATTGTGAAATGAAGACATCCTGGCAGCGATTAGCAGAATGCCTTGGATCAACAGTAGCCCGATTGCAGGATGAAATGGATATCGCTGAGATTGCTAAATGGTTGGCGTATCAGCAAATTGAACCGCTCCCAAAAGAGTAAGGATTGATTAATGAACAATGAAACAGAAATCAAATTAGTTGAAGGTCAGTTTCAGCGGGTATCGATTGGCGAAAGTGACGTAATTGTTGTGACGTGTCCCGATAGGCTCGCGCCGGCCAGAGTAGACATGATAAATCGTCATGTGAGAGAATTTTTTGATCGGCCTTGCATTGTCTTTGATGGCGGGATCCGATTCGATGTAGTTGATGTGAGAAGGTTGGATTGTAATGGCACGTTCAATCAAACGGATCCTAAATAAATAGACGATATCAGGTTCCGGGGGGATTATTGAAGATAAAGTATCCTAACTTTAAATGGCTCTTTGGGAAGCGAATGGCGGAATCGGGGGCTACCAACCCTGCGCAGTGGCTTATAGATTGGGTGAGGGGGGATGCATCATCATCGTCGGGGCTTTCTATTACAGAAGATTCGGCCTTGACGTATACGCCGTTCTGGGCTGCGGTTCGTATCATATCTGGGGCGGTCGGTTCATTACCGTTAGTTACATATAAGCAAGCCGCAAACGGCAAACATCGCGCCCCAGATCACCCAATCTATAAGCTATTACACGATCGGCCTAACGAATATATGGACGCCCTGACATTCCGCGAGACACGACAGGCGCATGCATTGGTTTATGGTAATGGCTATGCTGAGATACAACGGACGGGCGGCGGGCGGCCTATTGCTTTATGGCCCTTACTGCCGACCAAGACCAAGCGTATGATTTCGCCGGGTGGGATACCTTATTATGATATTGAATTATCTCCAGGCAACAATGTCCAGCTGCCAGACTATAACGTATTACACATAAAAGGTTTAGGCTTCGATGGATATACTGGCTATAACGTTGTCAAATATCATCGCGAAGCCTTGGGCCTTGGCATGGCAACTAAACAGTTCGGAGCGAAGTTCTTTGCGAATAACGCAACACCGGGCGGCATACTCGAACATCCTGGCCGATTAACTGACGAAGCGGCTAAGCGATTGCGGATGTCATGGCGGGAAGTCCAGGGGGGCTTGGAAAACGCTCATAGAATAGCTATTCTCGAACAGGGAATGAAGTGGACACAGATGGGGATATCGCCAGAGGACGCACAATCCCTAGAGACCCAGAAATTTGCCGTCGATGATATGTCCAGAGTATTCAACATCCCGCCGCACATGCTGGCATCAATGGACCACGCGACGTTCTCAAACATTGAGAATCAACGTATCGATTTTGTTTCTAAGACCATGTATTATTGGTTTAAGAAATGGGAGCAGGAATGTAATTATAAGCTATTTGTTGGTAAAGATAGCGGTTCATATTTCGTTGAGTTTCTAGTCGATGCGTTTCTTCGTGGCGATACAGCCACTAGATATACCGCCTATTCGCAGGGAAGGCAATGGGGTTGGATGAGCGTTAATGATATTCGTCGTCTTGAAAACATGAATCCTATCGGGGCCAAAGGTGACATTTACCTTGAGCCACTAAACATGCGTCCAGCGGGAGAATGGACTAAGCCAACAGAATCAGAAGATAATCCGCCACAGGTAGACGAAAGCGAGAGCTTCCGGTTACTTTTTGATGGAATGTGGCAGCGATTACTTACAAAAGAAAAAAAAGCAATAGCAAAAATCAATAGGAAGAGCCAAGCCCAAGGGGATAAAGAAATACTTCGGAAAGAGTTTTTTATCAGCCAGAAGCAAGATGTGATTAAATGGCTCGGGCCTATCGTAGTGGCTTATTGTAATGGAGATACGGCGCGGGCGGAAGAAGTTACAAAAGCTATAACGTCTTATTATATAAACATACAAGAATTACGAACACAACCGGCCGATATCAATGAATTGGTAGAATATAGTTTACGGCAAGGGGAGGTATCTTATGCCATTACCAACACCTAAAAGCGGCGAAGAGCACGATGACTTCATGTCTCGCTGTATGGCGGATGATGTTATGAATAAAGAATATGAAGATGAGGACCAGCGATATGCGGTATGCCAATCGCAATGGGACAAGGAACGTAATGGCACGCCAAACGTCGAACGTCGGGTTATGTCTCCTGAAGATGTTGAATTGCGAATTGTACCCGGCACAGACGATAGCCCACATATGTTGACTGGCTATGCGGCCCGGTTCAATAAAGATTCATTGGATTTAGGTGGGTTTATCGAACGGATACAGCCTGGAGCGTTTACGACAGCCATCAAAGACTCAGACGTTCGCGGGCTTGTCAATCATGATCCCAACTTATTGTTAGGCCGGACAGGAAGCGGAACATTGCGGCTTATCGAAAATAAGCGCGGCCTTAAATATGAAATAGACTTACCTAATACACAAACAGGGAAGGACGTTGCCGAAAGTATTCGCCGATGCGATATCAGCGGTTGTAGCTTTGCGTTTGTTGTAGCTCCTGGCGGCGAGGTATGGTCTGACGACGAGGGGCAGGTAACACGTGTATTGACCAAAATAAATAAACTTCTCGATGTGGGGCCTGTAACTTATCCCGCATATCCCGATACAAACGTAGCGGCACGGATGCTTGCCGAGTTGGCTGAAGAAAGAGAGGCGAAAGTAAATACAAGCAAAGATGATGATATAGAAAAAGAAGAGGACGCTCTGACTGAAATAAAGAAAAAGCGACGACGAGAACGCAGAAAGGCAAGATTTAATCGATTATCTTGGAGAACTGGCGTTCCCGAGATCACATAGAGGCGCACTTCCGGGGTCCGACGACCGACCAGTGCGCCGACGTTTTGTGCAGTGGAGTTATCCGTAGATAGCACATTGCGTTGAAGTAGTTATTAAGCAATTTTCTATAGGGGGATAATAATGGCGCTTACTGTTATTGAACTTAAAGAGCGCATGGTTGCCGAACAAGAGGCAGCCCGCGACATTCGGGATAAGGCCGACGTCGAAGGTCGGATGATGACCGACGAAGAGGAAGCTACATTTGATGTGCACGTTAGGACAGCGGAGCATCTTGAGAAGGATGCTAAACGTTTGGAGAAACTTGAGGCGTTAGAGATAACGACGGATCAGCCGGAAGATCGCAAAAGCAAACCAGAGATCACTACACCACGTCTAATCGAACACGCTACGCCAATAAATCATTTTCGATATGGCGCGTTGAAAGCTTTTAGGGGCCAGAATGCAGAGCTGAATGCGTACCGGTCAGGTAAATGGTTGTCGGCAACAATGTTTGACAACGCTGAAGCCCGCCAATGGTGCCGAGACCATAATATGGAAATCCGCGTTCAAACCGAAGCCGTGAATGCAGCCGGTGGGTTTACCGTGCCAGATGAGATGGAACGATCCATTATCGATCTGCGCGAGGAATACGGGGTAGCGCGTAAAGAGACGCGTCTAGTGGCTATGTCCTCAGATCACATGTTAATACCCCGGCGGACTGGCGGTATTACCGCTACATTTATTGGCGAGACAACCGCAATTGATCCGGATGACAAGAGCTGGGATAACGTTGAACTGACGGCTAAGAAGCTGGCCGCTCTTGTAAGAATGTCCAGTGAGTTGAGCGAAGATTCCATTGTCAACATGGCAGATAATCTTGCCGCGGAAATGGCATACTCGTTTGCCGTGAAAGAGGATCAATGCTTAATCGACGGCGACGGCACGAATACCTACGGCGGGATGACTGGTGTCCGCACCAAGGCAATTGACGGCGTGCATGTTGGCTCCTATGTTGCCGGGATAACACCCGCCGACGAATGGTCAGAGATTGACCTTTCTGACCTTGTAACCTTAATGGGTGCCCTTCCAGTCTACGCTCACGGTGGCGCTAAATGGTTTATTAGTGGTGCCGGTAAGGTGGGTGTACTGGATCGCATTGCTATAGAGGCTGGCGGTGCCAGGCCTATCGATGTGGCGGGCGGTATGGCCATGGCCTTCCAGGGCTATCCGATTGTTTTGACCGCGGCATTGCCTACGGTAGCTGGTGCATTGAACGGTACGATTGGTTTCTTCTTCGGCGACTTGAAGAAATCTACGACCTTTGGCGACCGACGTGGTATCACCCTGAAGGTTAGTACCGAGCGGTATCTGGAATATGACCAGATTGGTATTATGGCAACTGAGCGGTTCTGCATTGTAAACCACGATATGGGCGGCCTGCTTGCCGCCAATCGTGGCGCGATTGTGTGTATGCAGCACATTACGTAAGAATGGGGAGAAGGCTTGGGGGCGGCTTGTCCGCCCCTGAGTATTTTGGTATCACAATTTGTGACATCAAGTCAATTTATATTTAGGGGGATAAGATATGGTTCCTAGTCATTTTAAGACAGTTATGATGATTCCGCCGGTTACAACGTCGCAAACGGCGGCAAGCACTAATACGGCTATCATAGACACTAAAGGCTATGATTATCTGTGTGTCGATCTAGTGGAAAACGCACGCACTGCTGTCTCTACTATAACTCAATTGAGTTTAGCGGAGGATGATACGTCGGGCACTTATGCACAGGGTACTAATATCGTGGCGCTGACGGGCGGAGCGGCGGTTGGTGCAACGTCTGGCTTTGTATTGCCGACGCCGAGTAGCACAACCGATAACAATTACCGTTTGAATCTCGACCTGCGTGGCCGCAAGCGATACATTTCCATAATGTACGAGCCGGCACACCAAACGGGCATGAATGTTCAGGCCTTACTGTTTAGAAACGAAGAAGGCGCCGCTATGCCTCTTCAGGTAGTCACTACTAAAGGCTGTCGCTTAGTTGTTTCTGCGTAGATAAACATGAGATTGGGGCGGCTATTTTTATGTGGCCGCCCTAACATTATCAGGAGAGTTTATGTCAGAGATCGAAGACCGCATCTTGGCTGTACCGAAGTGGTATCACAAGATTGAATTGCCTAACGGGAGTGTCACTCCTGGCTGGGCACCTCTAGCACCCGAAAAATATGGTTTGCCTGAGGATTTATCCGGCAAGCGGGTATTAGATGTGGGTGCATGGGACGGTTATTGGACATGGGAATCGCTTAAGCGCGGTGCCAGAGAAGTTGTTGCGATTGATGATTTTAGCGATACGCTTGGCGGTCCAGACCCAATAGATCGTGGCCAGGAATGGGAAACCTTTGATCTTTGTCGTGAAGCATTTGGTTTTGTTACGCCTGTCAGATTTCTTGGCATAACACATACAGGATCGTATGGCAAAGAAATAATAGCTTCAGAATCTAATGATGACCAGCCTGTAGATATGTGGATGAACGATAAAAACCAGATATGTCGCAGACTAACGATATCGCTGTATGACATTCAACCTAAAACTCTTGGCACATTTGATATTGTTTTGTTTTTCGGCACCATTTATCATTTGCGATACCCTCTACTTGCGATAGACATACTTAGCAAGATTTGCAATGGTGCGATTTATATAGAGTCTGCTGTATGTGATGATTATTCACCGTACCGAGGCGGAATAAATAAAGGATACGCCAAGAATGATATGGTAATGGAATTTTACCCCGGCAATGAATACGGGAATAACAAAAGCAATTGGTGGGTTCCGACATTGCAATGCCTGGGCGCAATGTTAGCTTCTGTTGGTTTTATTAATATTGATGCATGGCCCTTAACTGAAAAGCCGGAAGGCTTATCTGCTTGTCGTGGCTTTGTATTTGGCAGTAAAAAAGAAAAGGCTGACGAATATTTGCCAACAGTTGTGCACCCCGAAGCACTGGAGCCGTTAAAAGTTGCGGCGGTAATGAGTATACCGCGACTTGGGTTTCAGGATAATAGCTTTTGTGCGTTCGAGGCGCTTATCCCATTAGGTATTCATTTATACAAAATACAGGGAGCTTATTGGGAACAATGTATAGAACGTGGCATACAGACTGAAATAGACGACACTAACGCCGACGCTATACTTACCATTGACTACGATACATTATATAAAAAAGAGGATATTGCGGAACTTATCAGGTTGATGCAATTACACCCCAAAGCAGACGCGATTGTTGCAATGCAGGTAGGACGAAGTAGCAATTTGCCATTATTGACGGTGAAAGGCAAATCGGGCCAGGTTGCGGGGATAGTGCCCCATGAGGTTTTTGATTCGGATTTAACCAAAATAGCGACTGGCCATTTTGGCTTAACATTATTGCGGGCTACTTCGTTATTAAAATTGCCGCATCCGTGGTTCCGCAGTGTGCCCGATAGCGATAATCAATGGGGGCCCTGCAAGATTGATGCTGATATTAGCTTTTGGAAATTGATGGAAAAGCATAACATGACAGTTTATTCGGCTAATCATGTTATAGTCGGCCATTGTCAGTTAATGTCAGCCTGGCCGGACAAAAACTTCGGAACAATTTATCAGCATCCAGAAGAATATCATAATGGTGGGCCACCAGTTAATGCGAGAAAATAAGGACAAACTAATGAAACTTATTAGATTGAAATTGCTGAAGAAGTGGGGAAGGTTCAGCCCTGGCGATGAGTATGACTTTGGTCATGCTAAGGCTGTACCCTTGATTAAAAAGGGCGTGGCGGTAGAAATTGAAGCGAAGGGCCCACTAAAGCCTTGGGTGAAAGGTAAGCCCAAACCAATGGAACTTGTTCGTCTGAAGTTACTGAAAAAGTGGGGCAGGTTCAAACCTGGTGACGAGTATGACTTTGGTTATACAAAAGCTCAGTCATTGATTGAAAGTGGTACGGCGATAGATATCAAAGCAAAACCTAAACCAGAAGTAAAGCCTGAGCCAAAGCCGGAGCCTACTGAGAAGGCTGAAGATCAAGAGGTATGCGAAAAAGCAACGGTTGATCCGGTGTGGACGCCACGGCGGCGGGGACGGCCTCGGAAGACGGAGGATTAACTTATGGCGTACGCAGTTGATTCGCCAATAGTTGGCCAGACGTGGTGGCGGAAATCGCCTACTAAATTAGGGCAGATCAATGTAATTACCGCAAACGCAACGAACGCCACACCATGGATCAAGAACGTTCGCAGCGATGATATCAGCGGCACAGAGGAAATCCTGGCCGCTGGTGGTGGTGGCATAAGTCATTACATTACGAAGCTGTTTATCAACTCCACAGACGCGATCACCATCACAATCGGCGCTGGTGAAACAGGTCCAGGAAGTGTCGCGGCGGTCATTATGGGGCCTATTAGCTTTGCTGCGAAACAGACATTGATTTGGACGTTTGAGTTTCCGATTAAGGTCGCAGCGGATACGTCGATCACTTGCGACGCGAGTGCGGGTGGCGTAGTAAACATTTTCGTTGAAGGATTTACGCTTTAAGATTGGCGCCCAGACGGCGTGGTCGGCCCCGAAGACGGAGAATTAACTTATGGTGTACGCGGTAGATAGCCCAACTGTAGGGCACGTGTGGTGGCGGAAGTCGCCTACAAAGTTAGGCCAGATCAATGTTGTTGCTGCGAAGGCGACCAATGTCACGCCTTGGCTCAAGAACGTTCGCAGCGACGATATCTCTCTTTGCGAGGAAATACTGGCCGCTGGTGGCAGCGGGATTAGGCATTACATAACTAAAGTCTACATCAATTCTGCTGCGGCCATTACAATTACACTCGGCGCAGGAGAGGCAGGCAACAATGTAGTCGTTGCACTGATGGGACCAATTACATTTGCTGCCAACCAAACGTTAATATGGGAATTTAAATTTCCGATTAAAGTAATAGCTGATTTTCCTATCACATGCGATGCAAGCGGTGCAGGCGTAGTCAACATTTTCGTTGAAGGGTTTACGCTGTAATGGCTTTAGACAAACGACTATATGATAGTGTTAGCCTTGCCGCCAAAACCATAGACTATGCACACGCCCAAATACATGCAGGTGATAGTTATTGTACGACGCATGTTGAGACAGTGCCAGCCGGGCTTACTTCTGAAGTTCGGATAGCTGCACCCAACACCACGAAGTGGGCACATATGGTTTGGAGCTTCACTGTTGACAATGATTATGCAATAGACGTATACGAGGGTACCGCCAAAACACATGTTGGCGGAAATGTTTTAGCTGCTAATAATAGGGATCGCAATAACGGCAACTCGTCAGGACTGACTATTTGCCATACGCCAGGTGCTGGTGCGGACGGTTCTGTTTTGTGGCAGTTTGCAGGCGGTGCGAATAAAACATCAACTACAGTTACGGGTCGCCGCGAATTCGTTTTGAAACAAAACATAGCGTATCTATTCCGGATTACGGCCGCGCAGAACGATGTGGCCCATATGTTGTTTGATTGGTACGAACTTATAAGTATAGGTTAATGGTAAGATATTATGGCATTAACAGTAACAACACCTCCAGCGACTGAACCGGTAACGACGGCAGAGGCAAAATCGCATTGCCGGGTAGATATCGCTACTGATGATACCTTAATCGATGGCCTTATCGAGGCGGCAAGGGAATACGCAGAAGTAATTACGCGGCGGGCATTTATTACGCAAACCTTGCTGTTGACGCTGGACAGTTTCCCGACGGAAATATTACTGCCACGGCCACCCGCGATTACTATAGGGGCTACAGACTTAAAATATACTGACATTGACGGTGCCGAACAAAGCCTGGCCGCTGCGAATTACACTATAGACAATAAAACTGAACCGGCACGGGTGGTCTTGTCGGCTACGGGAAGCTGGCCAAGCACACAAAGTGTAGTTAACGCTGTGCGGATTACATATACAGCAGGCTATGGCGCTGCTGCGGCAGTTCCGCAAGCGATTAAGCAAGCTATATTGTTATTGGTTGGCCATTGGTACGAAAATCGCGAATCAACTGTTTCTGGTACAATTATCAAATCAATCCCGGATGGCGTTGATGCTCTTTTGTGGGCATATCGCGTGATCGATTATCGGCTCGGTGAGCAGGGGGCGTAAATGGTACGTGCAGGCACTATGCGGCATAGAGTTGAAATACATAAGGCAACGGAAACGGCTAACGATTTTGGCGAATTAACTTTAGCTCCGGCCATTGATTCGACTGTATGGGCTGCCATAGAGCCGTTAAGCGGCCAGGAATTATTTGAAGCCCGGCAAGTACATGGCGAAGTGACACATAAAATAACAATGCGGCATGGCGCGACAGTAACTGTAGATTATCAGTTGATGGAAGGCGCGAGAGTATTTGATATCGTATCGATAATCAACCCAAAAGAAAGTAATCGCGAATTGGTTTTGATGTGTAAGGAAAGCGTATAGTGCCCGCGCAAGATATTACAGTAATGCTGGACCCGGATATGGCTACGCAGCGTAGGATTAGTTCTGCGTTGCAAAAGTTGCCGAACCGGATATTGGAACGGATTGTGGGTACGGCTGCGAGCTTTGCAATGAAGCCAATGGTAAAGGCCGCTAAAGCGAACCTGGCAGGCGTGAGCAAGACCGGCACTTTGCGAAAGAGTATCGGCATTAAAAAGAAAATGTACCGCAATAATGGTGTTGTCTTTGTCGTTGTCGGGCCGCAGAAAGGTTTCAAAGACCCAGAGACTAACGAAGACCCGATTAAGATTGCACATCTAGTGGAATTTGGGACGAGGGCACATAAAATAACGGCAAAACAAAAAGGATTGACAATTGGCTCAGATGTTATTCGCGGCGATGTAGACCATCCAGGCGCAAAGAAAACGCCGTTTATGCGACGAGCCTTTGACGGGTATAAACATCAAGCCGTAAGGCGTTATCGTCAGAAGATGGCAAAAGGTGTTGATAAGCAAGTCAAGAAATTGGCAGTGAAGTAAATGGCATTCCTGGCAGTAGAGAAGGCGATACGAAAATTGATTGTTGACGCTGCGATAGTTGGAACTCGCATCTATCCGCATTACGATAAATCAGCAGCCAAGATATTACCGTTTATCGTTTATTCGCGGATAAGTTCAGATCATCAGCGGCATATGAGCGCCGGATCAGGATTGGTTTCGCCGAGAATACAATTAGACATTTACTCGGAAAGCTATACCGAAGTTAAGGCAATAGCCGATAGTGTTCGTGCCGCACTACATACTTATTCTGATACGGTTACTATTGGCGCCGACAGCGTAACATTACAAAGTGTCAGCCTCGATGCTCAACATGACGATTTTGACCAGCCAAGAAGCGGCAAGCGGAGCGCATATTACCGTGTGATACAGGATTATATTATTTGGCACGACGAACTCGTGCCATAGTTACTTGAAAAACATTTCAGGGGGGATTAGAAATGGCCATTACTGCCTTAGACGGGACCGGCACAACCATAACATTTGGAAGCGGCTTTACTGCCAATTTGATCGATGTTAGCGGTCCCAGTATGGAACGAGGGGCGATTGATGTTACGCATATGGCGTCTATCGCTGCGATGGAGTTTTTGCCTGCTACTCTTTATGATGGTGGGTCGGTTGATATTACACTTGAATTTAAAGGCGATGACGATCCGCCGATAGATTCGGTGGCGGAAGAATTGATTACTATCGATTGGGCAGGCGTTCTCGGTGCTGGGTCATATAGTTTCCAGGGCTTTATGACCAACTATACGCCTAGTGCAACTATCGGTGATCGCATGACTGCTACAGCATCCTTGAAAGTTGCCGGCGGGGTAGACCCAATTACATAATCTTTTAATTTCTTAATAAGGGAGAGTTCTTATGCCTACGGGAACAATAAGGCAGACTATAACTATTGCCGGGATACAGATTTCCGGCACGACAATTAGAACGGAAGTAGGGCAGATCAGCCATGAACTTGCGTTAGTGGCTGGCCAGGCGGGCGAACTTACCACACGAACTAATGCTACTGATGGCGAGATAACAACCCCCGTGGCTCATGGTATTGGCGCTGGCGATCAGCTTTGGATTTTCTGGGATGATGGCAAGAGATATAATGTTGATATAGAATCGGTCACGGCCGATACAATAACATTTGACAATGTTCCTGGCTCTGGCGCTGGTAGCGATGATTTACCGTTGGCGGGGACTGATGTAGTAGTTTGTGTTCCGCAAAGAGTTGATACTGATTTTGATGGCGATCTCATGGAAATGTTTGCGATACATTCTACGGTAAAAGGCCATGCAGATTGTCGAGATGCTGCCGACGCGGAGCTTGCCGAATTTGATCTTCCGGCCAATGAAGCCTATGATTGGGCTAACGGTCGGGGCGTTACCGTACCGATCACTGGTAACCCAGTGGGTTATTTCGATGTGGCTAACGGCTCAGTAACGGCAGGTACACTGAAAATCGGAGTGTTATACGATAGTGCGTAATAATTAAGGGGGTTTTATGTGTCCTTGTACTATGCAACCTACAGAAGTGCCGCAACTAATAGAGGCGGTTATGTCTCCGGTTCTTAGCCGAGACGAGATACTTACAGCTGAGGATCACAAGCTCGAGCAGATCGCGGTGCCGGAATGGGGCGGGATTGTTTACGTTCGAGTTGTATCCGGCTATGAACGAGATCAGTTTGAGGCATCCCTGTCTACCGGTAGCAAGCAACTGAACTTACATAATTTCCGGGCAAGGTTCGCTGTACTTGTTTTGTGTGATTCAGATGAAAAGCCTTTGTTTAATAATGCGGATATAACTGCGCTCGGCAAGAAATCGGCAGCGGCACTTGATCGCATTTTTGATGCAGGCCGTCGTCTTAACAGAATGAGTGACAAGGACGTTGATGAGTTGGTGGGAAATTCCGACAGCGGCCCGAACATCTCTTCTGGTTCCGACTCGCCAAAGAGTTAAGCATGTCGGTCGCGCATGCGCAGGCAGAAATAGATAGTGTCGAGTTTTCGGAATGGCTGGCATATTCGCAGGTAGACCCCTTTGGCGAAGAACGGGCCGATCTGCGAGCGGCGATCATTGCATCGACAGTTGCGAATAGCGTTCGCGGCAAAGGCCAGCGATCATTTACTCCTGAGGATTTTATGCCGAAATGGGGGAACGAACAACACATTGGGCAAAGCGTTGAAGAAATGAAATCAAAAATGCGGGCAGCATTTGGTAAGCGTATAAAAGAACAATAATGGCAACACTTATCGGGACAATTTCGGTCGGGCTTACTGCTAAGACGGCAGCCTTTGGTAAGGGTATGAATCGCGCGCAATCTTCGCTCAAGCGGTTCATGTTCCAGACCCGCAAGGCGAGGGCACTGATATCAAAAGGCTTTGGCCAGATGGCCCGCTCGGTCCGTAACCTGGGCCTTGCGGCGGCTGTTGCGACGGCAGCGCTTGTAAAGATGATCACGTCCGGCCTCGATACAGGTGATATGTTCGATAAGATGTCCAAACGTACAGGCCTAACCGTGAAGTTCCTTGCGGGTCTGCAACATGCGGCCAACCTGGGTGGCAGTAGCTTGGAGACAATGGAAAAGGGGGCAAAGAAGCTGGCGTCATCCGCTGCAGACGCAAGCGCCGGCCTTATGACCTATACACGCGAATTTGATCGGCTGGGCGTATCCGTTACCGATGCATCCGGTGATCTAAAGAGCATGGACGATTTGTTCATAGAAACAGTTGATGCGCTTTCAAAAGTCGAAAATAGTACGATGAAAGTAAACATCGCACAGAAGATATTCGGACGTGCAGGTACACAACTGCTGGCAGTATTCCAGAATGGCAGAAGAGATATTGAGGCTTATGCCAGGGAAAGTGAAGAATTAGGAAATGTATGGAATAACAAAACGGCGGGGGCGGCAGCAGTAGTTAATGACCAGATGGCCCGCGTTAATCAAATGATAAAGAATATGCGGGACGCCTTAACTGTTGCGCTGATGCCCAGACTTGACGAACTATCGACGAAACTGCTTGACTGGGTCAAGAACAATAAAGAATTGATCGGGCAAAAGGTTGAGGAATGGGCTAGAAAGATTGGATCGGCAATAGATTGGATGATCAATGTCGCCGCGCCATGGATCAAAGAGGTTGGCAAATGGATTGCGGAACATAAAAAATTGCTTATCGTTTTGGCCTTGGTTAAGTTCTCTGGCATTATACCAATCGGATTAGGCCTTATTAGTCTTGGCAAAGTGATCGGACCAGTAATCGCCAAGACTGGAGCTTGGATAGTTGCGAACAATAGCTTAGCTATATCAATGCACGGCGTGGCCTCGGCACAAAAAGCAATGTTCCTTGGCAAGCTGGGTCTAGTTGCCCTTGCTGGTGCTGGCGGCTTTGCAATCGGCACCTTGATTGCCAAGTATACGCAAATAGATGAAATACTAGGTGGCGTCATCTATAAAATAGGTAAGGTGTTTGGCGGTTATGGTGGCAAACAAAAGACTGGTCCAATAACTTCGGCTGAAATACAAGCAGGTTTACCGCCTGGCATTAAGTACCAAGCACCAGGCCGGCAGGAAGTAACCGATCCGCAGATTGAACAAACAAATCAGTTATTGTTCAATATCGAAAAGAAACTAGGAACGCCGAGGGCAGGATAGTATGGCAGTTGAGGTACGTGTTGACCAGGTAACGCTTCTAGGGGCGGAAGAGCAGTATGGTGTGATGGTTGGATTGCGCCGACAGGCCATCATCAGCGGATTGCCGCATATCTTAGAGGATTATACTGTACTCTTCGAAGCACTGGACGTGATTGGTCTTAGTTCTGGCGTGTTCTTGAAGGACCGTTTCGGCCAACAAACCGATCTTGTTCTTGTCGGGCGAAACCCGGAACTCATTCCCGGCGAGCAAGATAAGGTGGCTGTTGAATTGGTTTATGGCCATCGCGACAATGAAGGCCAATGGCTGGCTAAGGGTACGGCAATCGGTGGCAGTACTTACGACGATGCCTTAGGCAGGTCGACCAGTTCCGCGCACCAAATCACAAGAACAACTTACCCAGATGATTATGGTGAAGCTTATGGTAGCGTGCCAGGAGATGGCGATAAGCGGGAGTTGCAAGGTAAGCCGATCGAGGTTAGGCATACATGGCCGGACGGTTCGAATACGTACAAAGATAATGCAGATGTCGCATTGCCTGAAGACCCAGACCCCGACCGACATAACCGAACAGACGTAGAGGGCGTGGATGCAACTGATACTGAAATCCATGAGATTGCGACTATTGATGGCATATTTGCCGAAAGCACAGCATTTACATTGCGAGCATGGCGAAAGAACATTCTTGGCAAAGTTAATTCTGCTACCTGGAATGAAGGTGAGCCGCGAACGTGGATGTGTACTACAGTTACAAGTCGCTGGCATAACCGCGTTAGCCCTTTGAAGCAAGCAATGGTTCATATGGAATTCGAATATAAGGAAAGTGGATGGGACGAAACTCATACATTTACCGACCCTCGGACGGGCAGGCCACCGGCTGGCTTGAAGGCCGCTGGCCGCATAACGCCACAAATTGCTAAAGAGTTTGATTTTGCTAAATATTTGGAGTTTCTTACTTTTTAATTATGCCTAACGCCGAACTACATAAATGGCAAAAGGGTGATCCGATCACGCATAAACGCTTGAACGAAATGCGTGACGCAATCATGTCCATTTTCACTGTCGGCAAGGGTCTTGCGATCAAGGCGTTTGGCCAAAAGATTGTATTAGAGAATACGCAACCACATATTATACCGTCAATGCCGCGGGCGAGCACAACGCAGCAGGTATTCCGGCTTGAATCTGGGCCGGATGGCGATGATCTTTATACAGCCAGGAAACAGATTGTTGCCGATTATGATACCTTTGTAGCAGATAGTGATACTGACGACTACCTCATACGTTTCCTTGGCCTTAGCGAAGCGGAGGCGGACGCATTGCCAGAGGCGGGGCATGGTGAACGCTGGCACGATAAGTATTGCATAGCCTTCAGCCAAGGCGGAACAAACGCTGCCCCATGGTCCGACGCGACGCTTTACGGTATAGGCGATCAAGTGTATTACGGCGGTGATATCTGGTCGTCAGCGCAAGGCAATAACAGTAACCATACTCCGGCTGCTGGCGCATGGTGGACGGAAAACGTAAACGCCAAGCGCCAAGTCTGGCTCGTAAGTGATTATGCTAGCGGGATGCTCAACCTTATAGCGGACCCGACGTAATGGCGCTGGTATATGATCCCTTTATAGATAGCGATGGTTATTTGAAATGGTGGGCGGCAGCTGATGGAGTTGCTAGGCAAACATTCGTTGGCAAGGCTGGTAATTTATATCTAAACGCCAATGGTATGCCGAAACCATTTATTGCTTTGGATGGTTCTTTGGCATTTGCCGCCGTGTCGGCCAGCGTATGGTCATTAAATGATAACGGTTCAACTGTTGTTTGTAGCGGAGTATATAATGCACTATATTCTGTGGTAGACCTTAATTGGGCATATAATCGGCCATCCACACTTTATGCTGCTCATTATAATAATGCAGGCGAGTTTTTTTGGGGCGGGCTGACCTTATTGTCGGACGGTAAAAATTGCGGCAAGCTAGATAATAATGGCATTATCCAGTGGTCTAAAAAAATTGGCGGCATTATAACACAAATCACAACAGACGGTAGTGGCAATATTTATCTTACTTGCGATTATTTATTTCCGGCTACTGGCGCCAGTATTTGGAAACGGGACAGCAACGGCGATGCAATCTGGTCTTATAACACTGGGGGCAGTGCCTCTGACATAGCCGTTGATGGATTAGGCAATGTTTACGCCGTAGGCCAAAAGGCAGGTGGGGAAACATTTTGGAAATTAAATAGCGGTGGCGTTCTGCAATGGGAACGTCACCCCGGGAGCCCTCACGTTCCCGAAGTACGGCTAAGTCCTTGGCTATATGGGATAACTATTAACACAAGCGGTGATATTTATCTATGCGGCAAGCAATCGTCTGATTTCTTTGATACATGGAAATATGACAGTGACGGGAATCTCCTTTGGGCGCGTAGTACAAGTAATGTCGTCGATGCGAATCTTGGGGTAGCAAACGACTCATCAAATAATGTTTACATAACTGGTGGGCTTAATGCCGCAAACGAAACTATCCGAAAATATGATAGTGCTGGCAATTATGTAAGCGGCGCGGCTACTGGCGGCATCCGTACACGTAAAGTGTCTATTAGCGGCAGTAACGAAATCTATGTCACTGGAGCCCGGTTTGGGACAATTAGTGTATGGCGGTATAATACTGCTCTTGTGAGACAGTGGGACTATGATACGGGTGGCAACACATACGGAATATATGTTGCGGTATAAATAATGCCTTCATCAGCAACAATAAAATTCTTACGCAACCACAGCCTTGACTACACGGCATATTACTCAGTCTACGAGACGACAAGCCGCGACGGGGCCGGTATGTCGCTGGCTACTGCGTGGGTTCCATTGTGGCCTAACCCCAACGAGAAGATCGGGTTCGGCTTAGGCATACACGGCAACGGCATATTCGGCGGTAGTGGCAATCAAAGAGAATTAAGATACGCTGGGTTCGGCCAAGGCTATTTCGGCCTCGGCCATATGGGCATATTCGAGAAAGAGATATCGGCAATCGTCAGCGGTTTGGCTAATGGATTGCACGTATTGGTTGTCAAACTACAAGACATTGCAGGGAATATCGGTAGTGGCATACATGACAATCTCGCGATCTGGTTGTGCGATGTACCGGATACGCCAACTCAATTAACGTTAGATGCCGTATCGGGTCATTCAGCCACGATTTCCTGGACGGCTTAATAACATAGGGGGATAAAATGGCGGAAATATCTCCGACCACTGCTGAACTAAACGCATTGAGCGATACGACAGATGCAGCTACCGGTGTAGCTATCCCGACGAAAGGTGCCGGGCTTGACTGGTTCCCGGACTTTGCAGAGTTTGCATGGCGGCTGTTTAAGGCGTTCAAGTCATCCGGCGAGCTTCGCGTTTTCAAGGACGGCGATTTGACTTATGGCGTGCGTGCCGGCCTGTACATGTACGGCGACAATACGATAAGTTATGCAGGATCAACTGGGAACGCAGTAACTGACGATGCAACGAACTATGTTTACCTGACTGCTACTGGCACGCTGACGATCAACATAACCGGCTTTCCGAACCCGTCGGCAACTCCGCATATCCCGTTAGCCGTATTGATTGCCGCCGCTACCGAAGTTGACTTGACAAACATTACCGACTATCGCGGGCGTGCGATATGGTCCGTGCCAGGCGCTGTGCCTGCATTACTTGACAATATCGTTTACTTTGAGGAAACGTTTAATAACGTTGTTACTACTGATGGTGTAACGTTAGATGTTGCATCCGTAGTTATATTCGACGGGGAAATTGTTTATATTGGATTATAACAGGGGACATTATGGCTGACCTGAGGGATATTACAATCGGAAGATTATCAACTACTGCTGGTGTTGATATGAAAACGAATGACGCTAATACAGTATTGTACACCGTGCCGACTGGTAAGGCATGTATCCTTTCACATGTTATCGTACGCAATCCAACTGCTACACTTGTCGGCGGAGATTTATATGACTTTGGCGATGTCAGTTCCGATTGCGATTCGTGGCTTCAAAATGTTGCCTTAGCATCAATGACTTTAACGTCACACTACTTCATTATCGAATCGAATAATACTGCGTACGTGACGCTAGATGCTGGCGACGAATTTGGCATAAGGCCGGAGGATGGTTCGGATGGTGTAGCGACGGCTACAATAGAAGTCTTTGGTTATCTTTACGACGTATAGTAAAAGGAAATCTTATGGCTGATTTAAGAGATTATGCAGTTACACAATTATCGTCAACGTCTGGCGTTGATATGCAAACTGGCGCCAAAGTTGCACTTTATACTGTTCCGCTGGGCAAGGCCTGTATAGTTACTCACGTTATTGTCCGCAACCCTACAGCAGGCCTTGATGGTTCCGCTACTGATTATGATTTCGGGGATGGGGTTAATGCTGATACTTGGCTACAAGCTGTCGATTTGCAAACAATGACCTTAACGTCAAATTATTACATCATTGAATCTAATAACATTAAATATGTGGTATTTGATGCGGGTGACGCATTTGGTGTGAAAGCTATTGACGGTTCAGATGACCCCGCTACTGCCACCATTGAAGTATTCGGCTATCTCTACGACGTATAAAAATGAACCATGAATTTTATCGCATATTACGAGACTATATCGTCGAGAACAACTTGACGTTTGACCAAGTGCGTAACGCGAGCAAAGATCAAGTCGCAAACATTCTTGGCGTTGACGTAAATGATCCGCGCTGGTCGGGCGGGAACAAGGGCCTGTGGATCAACCTTAAGGCTAACATCCTGCAGAAAATGCAGCAGGATATCGACGCAGCTGATGAACAAACGTTACGCGATCTTGTCGACGTACCTGGCTTCATTGCCAAGTTCCCGGACTTTGAAATTGATCGTGGCGAATTGGATAACAAACGATATATTCGAATCTGGTTAGAAGGCGCTCCGGAGATACCAGTTGAGGAATAAAGACAACATCGAACGGTGCTTAACGATTTGCCGTACTTGCGATTATTCGACTACCAGGTTGATTAGCAAAGATGATCTTGGTCGGCCAATAGTTCGCAACGTAGGAAACATTATTCACGTGATACTGTCGAGTATGGGCATTAGTGTTTTGCGGTGTGTTAAATGCGGATGCTGCTGCAATCTGAAAAGGCGACTACTGGGCGGCCATGCTTGCCCGGAGGGAATGTGGAATGGCGATCACTAACCGATACGTTACAACTACTGGTGCCGGTATCCATGATGGCAGCTTAGGCAACGAATGGACATTAGCTGAGGCCTTCGAGGATGCTGATGCTGACGATGTTGTCTGGGTCAAAAATAATGCGTCATACATATTCGGCGCACAAGACGAAATAGACCATACTGGCAGCAACACTAACAATACACATATCTACTTCAAGGGCTACAATCTCGCTATAGGCGATATGGATATCGGCGGCGCCTATCATCAGTCGCCGTGGGACGTGATGGTTAATGGCATCGACAACAATACAGTTGTAACTTTTGACGCCAATGCCGGCGCTTTCGATCTGGTGCTTATTGACAATAAGGATAACATCCATTTCGAAAACATACTGTTTACCAATGGGACAGGGAATGTCGTCCTTGTAGCTAATGCACCACAGGGCATTGTTTTTAAAAATTGTCGCTTCGACAGCATAAGATTGATCATCGAAGGCATCCACCATAGCACAATAGTCATGGATTGTCATTTTGCTAATGGAACAGTAACAAGCATATTAGGAACAGATAATCAATGGGGAATGGTAGTTGTATATTCGGTGTTTGAACTTTCCGCCGGCCAAATGTTCCGCCGTCTGGGCTATCACAGCGTCGTGCACGATTGCATTATAATTGGTGGAGAATTTGCCCAATCGGGTCGCATAAATAGCATATGGCACAATAATTTGTTTTACAATTATCTAGAGGCCGGAATAAAAACGGGCACTACGAATGCAAGACTTATCGAATATAATAATATCTTCATGCCTCTGGTACGAGATGCTCCTGCTGTATATATTGCCAACACGTTAGGGACTGTTGCCTATAGTGATTATAGTATAGCCCATCATTTGGATTATATCTTCAGAGATCCACCATGGTATGATGCCACGAATAGCAGGAGCCTTGTCATACCGAATGTCCAAGGCACCCATCATCAGGTCAATGCCGATCCGCTATTCGTTGACGCGGGCAGCAAGGATTTCAGGCTACATGACGCATCGCCATGCTGGGAGGCGGGGAAGCCTTCGGCACATGAGATAGTAACGCATATCGGGCCATTCTCGCGGCCGCTGCGCGGGCCGGTCAATCGTCGCAACCAATATGCAAATCCAATACGGACAGGAGTATAACATATGGCGGCAGGATCAGTAACTTATACCATATTCATTACCGAAGATGGTGCCCCGAAGACAGGGTTAACCCCTGGCTGGGAATATTTACACGCACTAGACGGTACGGACAAGTCTGGTAGCGCACCAGCTATATCGGAGATCGGGGGAGGGTGGTATAAGTTCTTACTCACTTACGGGACTGCACCGTTTGATGTTGATGATTTGCGAGGGAGCATTGACGCCGACGCGGGGCTGGTTAATTACGAACGATATATCCCGATCACGATCAGCTTGAACGATCTTGCTCTTGATTATATGGCGCGGGGTTCTTCGCACGATAAAGCTACCGATATAGTACAAGTACAGAACGCAGCGGGCAATAATGTTGTCAAGCATACATATGCTGAATCGGAAGGTATAGTTACCAACACAGTAACGGCGGGAACGTAACATGGCGTATAGCTTACGTCCTCTTACTTTCGGCATATATCCTCGCGATGCTAGCGGGCAGATAATGACGTTCGGTCATTATTACCTTTCCAGCGGCGGCATGTATGCTGTATATGTTGTAAAGGATTATCAGCCTGACAGTATAGACGATATACAGCCGTGGAGTTATACGAGAAGCGCCTTTACAACAATTACATTCAGTTATCCGTACACTGCGAACAGCACGTACCATATTGGCGTATCAGCGATAAATGGGTGTGGCCCTAACGAGAGTGAAGATGCTGTTTGGTTTGCGATACAGACGGACGCCTTTGGCAACTTGGTTGGGATATTGCCACGACGCCCGCTCAATTTGAGAGTAACAACTGTAGCTGCGGGGGATATTACAGTCAGTTGGGACTATGAACGATATCCAATTAATGGCAGGCCAACACAATTTGATATTTACGAACTAACAGATATCGGGCAGGCACGCTCATCGCTGTCTACTGTACCATATTCCATTGATAAACGGTCTTATGGTAGTACGGTTACTCCGACAATCGATAGCGGATACATTTTGTTAATAGCAGTAAACGCTTTGGCGCTTGAAAATGTAACGCCGATATATTCATTTTTCCACATTGACGATACGCTGCCGGAAGGCGAAACTTTAGCAACTATTGAATAATGGAGCGTAATTGATGACAGACATGATAACAGTTGGTAATGCTGTAGCAAGTGGAGTATTGCTTGGTATCATTGGCATGTTTAGCTGGATGTTATTGCATACCGTCAACCGCGACTTACATCTTAATGGCAAAACGAAATATGTATCTGCCGATGTATGTTACGAACGGACGAAACGGATAGAGGGCAAAATAGATCACGTAATTACCATTTTGGAAAAAGGGAAACAAGTATGATGAAACGAATTGTAATGTTATCTGGCGTTACTTTGCTTGGCGGATGCACGCTCTTGGAGGTTCAACCGCAAATATCGGTCGCCGATCTATTGCCGGCGATCTTGGCGATATTGCCGGAGCTGGGTACATACGTCGATCAATTCCTTGCACTGTTTTAGGAGTGTGACTTATGACACGATTGATTTGTCTTTTAGTGGTCGGGCTGGTCCTGGTCGGGCTGGTCGGATGTCAGTCAATCTCGAACGAGCAAGTTCTCAAGGCCTTCCAGGAGGCCAGATCGTTCGCCGAGGAAAATGACATTGCCGGGACAATTGACTTGACCCTCAACCCGGCGATGGAGGCCGGACTCCAAGAGTCTGTCTACCTGAAAAGCCCCGGCTCGCAGCTAAAGGTACATTTGCAATTTGATTTCGACCGGGCCGAAAGGTAATAATATATGACCCGTAGACGATTGATCCTTGTTCTGCTTGCGGCGTTCGTGCTGTTTCTGGGCCTTGCCTGGCTGGTGGTGGGGTGTGCGTCACAAAGCAAGCTTGCGGCCACTGGCGCTACCTTCACGGAGGCCCCGGAGGCCCCCAGGACCAATGTCGATACCGAGCTAGTCGGCACGGGCAACGTGTCTATTTCGCCAAACCTCATTTTGTCGGGCGGTGGTAGTTTCGCGATCCTGCTCATCTTCGGCATCATGGCAGTGAAATTGCGAAATTATAAACGTGTGTTGCGAAAATTGCAATAACTGTTTCTCGTCTCCTTTCCGAGGGCCGGGGTTTGATCCCCCGGTCCTTTTTTTTGCGCGCCAAACCCGCCTCGATTGATAATATATCAAGCACGTCAATGTAGGTCAGGATATATAAGCCAGAAAAATATAAAAAAAGGTCAAGGAATTACTTGACATTACACGATATATGTTGTATACTTATAGTGACAGGAGACAACAATGGAAACGAAAAAAGGGACCGGAACAAGTAGGGAAAGCTGGCTTAGGTTTAAGCAGACTGATAAAAATCAATTGCCTCACCCTAGTACATTTGATTGTCGCTATTGCAACCATACAGCCGAACAATACCATGACCGTGGATACCGCCCGGAATGTGATCGTGATGATGTTGTCCCAACCTGCACGATATGTCATAGAGCAATACACAAAAATGAACCAACAATTGACGGGCTTGAATCTCGAATCAGCGATATGTTGTTTGGTCTTCGCGATACCCGGGACAAAGCCAAAGGCTTATTCCTCCTGCTGGCTAATTCTGGCCCCATAGATGAGGGACAAAAAGAAGAATCCAATACGGACATCGATTGGTTCAACAAATATATCGATGAGATCAATAAACACATCGACAAAACGGCGGCTCTCTTTTGTTAATAAGCAATGGACACGAAAACAGGAGACAAGACGATGGAAACTGTATTGTCAGACGGGCGAATATGCGAAACTGGCAGCAAAACCCTACGCCGAACCGTTATAGAGGGAGTCATCATCGCATGTCGCCAGATCAACGAACAACAAGCTCGAAAGGGATGCGTCGGCCTTACACGTGGCGGGCGGCGAGCCTTACTAAGCCGCATCGCCGCAAGTTACGGCTTATCACTTAAAATACGAAGGGACTGATTGTGAACGAGACGTGCAAAGTGTACACAGTGGTTTTTAGTGCCAATAAGGAACGCTCCGATTTACCAGGATACACTAATGGCCTCACAGCGTACGACCAAGGGGGACGTATTTGTGCTATACATAACCAGCCCGGACCACTTGAGATTATGCGACGTTTTGTCCGATCTGCGAGCGGTATGGGTGCCTGTTTGCGGTTCCGACGCTGGCAAGACACCGGGGAGTCGGAGGTTGTGTTAAGGGAACCCAGCAAATAACCCTTTTGAAGATGGAATGAAATGGTAATGAAACTTGCCCCGATAACACGAAATACATGCCGCATGGCAATACGGCACGTACGCCGTAAAACGATAAAAGTTGCATGTCCACTACCGCGCTACTTATCGATAATTGTGGAAGTAAATATCAATATACCGGGCATCGCGGATGGCCCTAGAATTATCGACTTCGGCCTCAGGAGTTACGACCGAGACCTTGGATATGCTTATTACGTACAAACCGGAATAGACGAAGAGAAAGCAGAGGCGTTCTGGGCACAAGTTATCTATTGAAAGTATAGCCAGCAACAACCAAAACCCTTGAGGGCAAAACAATGGAAACGAAAAAAGGAGATGAAACGATGGAAATGAAAGTAGGCACCCGAATCTATTATACTGGTGATGTGGAAAATAATGAAGATGAGGGCACAATCGTCAAGGTCAATCCCCCTTTCATGCACTGGGGCGAGACATGCGACATCCGGCTTGATGATGGGCGGATATTTCGTACGGTATTCCCTCTTGCTTTTGATGCAAGTCCAGGCCGTCGGTTCTGGCCGCTTGATGAATGGCTGGCTAATCTCGCGACGAAGGTATTGGCCTCGCAGCGCCGATATATGGCAATGATCAAAACCTGTTAAGGACGGAATGATGGAAATATCGAAGATTTACGACAATGGCGACGAAATACTTGATAGGTACGTAATCACGTTTAAGGGCAGCCAAGAGATGATAGACGCCTTAGGACTAAGTGATGACTGCGACAGTCCGCAAGGCTACAGCCAATGGGAAAAGGCTATCGAAGGTGACCACTTAGGCAAGCAGATATTGTTCGATATACTTCCCGAAAATGTGCAAGAACACATTAAGCAATGTATATTAAAAGAGTCAAACATTATCACCCGGAAGAACGATGAATAATATATCAAAACTTAGCAGAGCAATTGCAATCAACCTTACGGCCGACACCGTCACCTTTTGCAAGAATTTGAAGCGTGCGAGATCGCGGTTCAAACAATTTACGAAAGATATTCGTCATAGGATGAAAAGCAAGAGGCAAAAGGCAGCAGCTCCCCCACGATATATGTTGTATCTTTATAGCGATAGGAGACAACGATGGAAACAAAAACAGGAGACAAGACAATGAAACAATACACTAGGCAGCACCAATCGGCTGAGCGGGTAGCAATGCGCCATTGGCTTAGAGCACACAACATTAAGCCGGTAATGGGCCAGGAACCGTCACACACAGAACGCCTGATGAAGCAAGTTATCGAAGCAGGCGGCAATCCATATCAACTAATGCTAATAGGTCAACAAACAATTGACAAATATACACAACAGGCCTGGCGCAAGGCAAATCTATGACCATCAAACAACTCCGACACAATGCTGGCCTGACACAAACACAAGTTGCGGTACAGATGCGCGTAGCATACCAGAGTTACCAGGCGTGGGAATACGGCCTACACGAGCCGTCCCTGCGGCACCAGATGACAATGGCCCAAGCGTTTGGCGTCCCGTTGGAAATGGTTTCGCGGGCGATCTTAGGGATCGACTAAGATTATTTACTTTTTTTTAAACCTAAGCAGCGACTGTAACGCTTTGCGGCATAAGGCCTTACGGGCACGCCGTAATTGTTAGGGGCAGCAAATTACAAAAAAGTGTTGACAAATCGAGAAACCTGGTGTATATTTGAGGTGAAAGGGCAAACATGAAACAAACACGGCTTAAAACCATCATGCAATATGTTAATATAACAGCGGAAGAACTGGCCAAGCAAACCGGGCTGTCCACCAGCGGCATTTACGCTATGGCCAATGGCCAATCCCCGAACCTTGAGAACGCTGTTAAAATATCAACCGTATTGGGCCACCCGATTCAGGATTTGTGGCCCGATCTGTTCCCCGATCCACCTGTGATTGATCCGCCGAAGGTGGAAAAAGAGGAGACAATAGCGAGAATGAAAGAGAAAGGAAACTGAGATGAAAGAATTGACTCTTCCGATAAGGTTCTTCGAGGTGGCAGTAGCGGTGGGTCTTTCGGCGATGGTAGTAGGCGGTGCTGCCTTGTACAAAACAGAGAAACTTGTCCCGAGATGGGACAGGATCATCATACATCACAGCGGAACCGTAACTGGCGGGGCCGAAGCATTCGGCAAGTATCACAAATCGCTGGGGTGGAATGGATTAGGGTACCACTTTGTGATCGGTAATGGCACGCAAACACCTGACGGGGCGATCGAGATCGGCCACAGGTGGGCAAAGCAGATAGACGGCGCTCATTGCAAAGGCTACAATAACCGATCGATTGGCATATGCCTGGTCGGTAACTTTGAAACTAGCAAGCCAAGCCGGAGACAATTGATATCGTTGAGCTTTTTGCTGGAGTGTCTATCGGCGAGATATGCTATTCCGCAAGCTCGTATCTTTGGACACAACAGACTCGGACAAACGAAATGCCCAGGGAAATATCTGACGATACAACAGTTCATGGAGATATGTAATGACAAATCAAAATAGCGAGCTGCCGAACTGGAAGCAAATGGCTCGGGCAATCCGGTCTGAATGTATCGATGTAGAGGCTATGAGCAAGACTGTGCACACGGTGATGCGCGAATTGAGCAGCCGGATAACACTGCTCCATCCTCTTATTTGTGAGAATCTAAAGTATAGAAGGGCAGTTAGAAAAATGCAGTCGGCTATTAATTGGGACCTTGAAATCATCTTGCAGCGTTTAGGCGGAGAAGTGTAATGAACACGAAATTTCCTTTCTCCTTTTCTGATCGCCTACTCGGAGGCTCGCGTCTCCTTTGCGACAACAACGGCGGTCCGCCGAGTCAACGGGCCGCTAATTTTGAAAGGGCAAAATGATGATACAGTTGGTTAAAGTAGAAGAAAAGTTGCAGAGAGATGTGGAGAAAGCAGACTATGGCAGGGTCCACATTCTCCGGGCCGGGGGCTATAACTCTTATGTGTGTGTAGGGATGTGGATAGGAAACGAAAGTCAGTGGTTTTTTGCTTCGCTTGCTGGGGATAAAGGCTCTGTGTGTATGGCTAACACATTCCAGGAATGTCTTAATTCCGCCGTCGAGTACGGCACGCTGTGGGAGTTTAAAGATATCCAGGAGATGGTTTGCCAGCTACATAAGTGGCTAGTGCCAAAGGAGGAGACTGGCAATGACTAAAGTTATCCACTGTCGTAAAGAACCGTACGACGTCTATATCGGTCGCGCAGTCCCGCGTATGGGCCGACCGGCGTCGAAGTGGGCAAACCCGTATAAGGTAGGCCGCGACGGCACGCTCAAGCAGGTGTTGGGCAAATACTTACAATCCTTAGTTTGGAGACATGACCTTCTCGCGGCAATCGCGGAGGAATTGAAGGACCGCATTTTAGGATGTTGGTGCCAGCCAGAGTCGGGCCTTACGGCTCCGCTGGTATGTCATGGTCAAATACTGGCCGCTCTAGCAGATGGTCAAACCTTTTGCGAAATCTATGGTCGGTTAGAAACAGAACACGGGACCGCCACTGCCTTTTGATGAAAGGGAACAGTTATGAAAGTCAAAACAATCATATCACAACATAGACGAGATTTTCACGCAATCTATGTCTGTGAGCATTGTGGGGACGAACATGAAGACAGTGGCTATGATGATGTTTACTTTCACAGTCGGGTAATTCCCCAAAAGGAATGTCCAAAGTGCGGGAAAACTGCACCATCGGATTATCGACCGTTAGCAACGCGCTATGGTGATAACGAGACGGTCTAAATTGATTTGATGAAAGGAAACAATGATGAAAGAGTTGGCAAGAAAGGACAACGTTATGACGAAACATAAACTGGTATATCTAGACCCCTATCAAAGCCTAATGTACTCTACGCTCGATGCCCTCTGGGAGCTTTCCCTGGCGTTCTTTGACTGTGGAGGTACAGATGATGATGACTAAGCCAAAACGGAAATGTCTCGCGAGACTGATATACCAGAGTAGGACCACCGCCTTTTGATGAAAGGAAATCAAATGACTACTGACGAATTAATAACTGAAATGCAAGTTAATGGGTGGTTTATTATGAGTGCCTTTTGTGACCGCAATGGGGTGTATGACGTTTTGTTTCGTCGATGGGACAACGGTGACGTTGTGAAGGCAAAAGATAAAACGTCATGGGGCGACGCAATATATCAGTGTTATAGGTTAGTGACGCTGCCAAGTAAAGATTCAACCCGGTGGCATAATGAATAAGACAGGGCGAAAACAGAAAGCAAAGAAATTCATAGGCAGAATTATATGGCGTCTTGGTGGGCGGAAACGAGTGAACGTGTATGATACATGATCTTACATTGCTCGTTGGGATTGGCTGGATATGTGGCTGCACTGATCGCCGCCTTTTGATGAAAGGGAGAACTAGAAATGAAAGGTTTGTGGAGAACAATCCTTAGCAGATACAGCTCAGCTACAAGCGGCATTGAGCAGTCGAGCTATTCATCAATGAAAATTGAGATGAAAGGAGAAAGTAATGTTGACATGTAGAGAATGCAAATACTCTTATTACAAAAGACCCCCTTTTGAGACGCTCTATTGTTGTTATACACAAGAAAGTGGCCGTCTATTTGACCACAAAGCCTGCAAACATTTTATAAAAACAAAATATACCGTAATTGCATCGAAAGAAGGACAAGGTCTGATTAAAGACTTTCCGTCTCTTTCACTAGCAGTTTTGTGGGCGCAGGTGTATCTCTCGTCGTGGGGACGTGTTTCTTTTATGCAGGGACAAAGAATTTTATGGACTCAAGGGCTTAAAAAACTTCCACTGTCTTTTGATGACAGGTAAGGATCAGCTATGCTTTCCGGCTGTTGGGAAGTAAATGAAAGGAAACAATGATGAAAGAGTTGGCAATAGTGCTTTGGGTCATAGGCCAAGTGTGTTTAGGTATTGTAATCATTAGTCTTGCTTACCTGGCGTTCTTTGACCGTGGAGGTGCAGATGATGACTAGGCCAAAGCAAAGGGCAGTTGTATGTTTCGACAAGAATGGTTTCTGGCGAGCAGAAATCTTGTGGGGTTACTGCTGGATGGCTAGCACCGGGGATTACCAAAGCAAGAAAAGTGTCGTCCGTGCTGTAAAACGTTTCTGCGAGGTTAACTCGTTAACGCCTGTTTGGGAGACGGAATAGCCATGAAAGAGATCGTGGACCGGTCGCAAGTGGCATTTGTGGATGAGTTGAAAGTCGGCCGTGTGATTGCTTGTGTCCGCCAAATAACTCCGCCAGCTATCCCGTATGTATTGGCAGAATACACTGGCGATGAACAAAGTTGTTGGGCTTTCATCCAAGTGGGGAGCAATTGTCACACTCGGGATGGATGGAACCACGAAAGGGAGACTGTGATCAACTCCGCTATTAATTCCCTAGGCACGAAAGTGTTCGAATTCTTAGATGAAAAAGAATTGCTGAGTTGGCTGAAAGAAAGGCTTAACGAAATGTTTAAGGAGCAAGGCCATGGTAGTTGTTAATACCACTGAAATTAAACTATTACGGGCAGAGGCACGATTGGCCCTGCACGACGCACAAGACGCGATGTACAAATTGAATGCCGAGACTGGCCAACACAGCGATTTGTCCCGTGAACTGCATGATACCGAAGAGAGGCTCGATCACATTGGAGCTGTTGGGACTAATATACAACTCAGCGAAGCGGATATTGTCACGGCCATGGAGCGGCTTACAAGTATGACGATATCTCTAGAAGCCGTAGAACGTGCGATCGAACGGACACGTAAGGTACTGCTCAAACAGCAAGTCAAAGCCGGACTAAAACTGAACGAACAAAGTTAGATATGAAAGGAAACTGAAACATGGAACTTAAGCCAGTAACAATGCCAGTTTATTTGAAGATTGGTTTCTTTGGACATACAGGAACAGGCAAGACCTGGACGGCGGTACAACTTCTTTCGCAGTTCATCCGGGATTATGTCCCTGATAGTCAGCTTGCTATATTTGATACTGAAGGTGGGGCTGGCTACCTTAAGGCAATGGTTAAAGGCATTACCGGCAAAGAACTTGTGGCTATTGCCAGTCATTCCTTCAGTGAACTACTGGAGTTTGCAGACGAATGTCGGGGAAAACATTACGTAGCGTTATTGGATTCAGCAACTCATCCTTGGCGGTCACTTTGTAAGGACTATCTCGATGCGAAACGATCACGGGTGAAAAATGCAGGCGGAAACGTAGAAAATACGCGATTAACCTTACCGGACTGGGGACCGCTTAAGGAAATGTGGGCACGGTTTGCCGACAAGTATCGTTACGATCCGGTTCATTGGTGTATTTGTGGTAGGGAAGGTGACGTCTGGGACGACGTTACCGACGACGAGGGGACAACTAAGGCAACAAAAACCGGCGTTAAAATGAAAACTGAAACAGAAATGGGCTACGAACCGTCATTTTTGATACGGATGACAATCAGCACAAACAAACAAGGTGCAGCAGAGCATACTGCTTTCGTGATGAAGGATCGCTTTGGTGTTTTAACCGGTAATAGTGCCGTCGATCCCGACATTACATTCTTCAAGCCGCATTTAGACTTGCTTGATTTGAAGGGCAACATTGCAGCACCTAATTCGGATGCTAAGCCAGCCTTCAAGGCCGGTGCAGGTCCGAATTGGGAAACTATCCGCAAGCGGCGAGAGGCAGTATTAGAGGAGATCAAGAACGATCTCTTGTTGGCCTACCCCGGCATGGACAAGGATAGCAAAACAGGCAAAGTGAAAGCGCTCCGCCATGTATTTCAGACGTCATCGTGGACAAAACTTGAAGAGGATACGCACTTATTCTCGCTTGAGAAGTTAGAAAAGGGCCGAACTGCATTATATGAACATCTTCAAATACCAGAAAGGAAAACTGATGTCAAGGACAGTAGATAGTCTCGGTACACCGTCAGGCGATAACTGGCCTCCGGACGGGAAACATCTAGTAACATGTATCGGTACAGAACAGGTCACGAGTTCAGTAAAGCATACGCCTGCCGTAGAAATGACATTTTCCACGCCGGATATACTTTATCGTTTCACGGATCGGGCATACGTAACAGCAGGCGCAGTTAAACGACTAAATTTGATCGCACAGCGGCTTTGTGATATCGATAAAGACTTTCCCTTGCCAGATGATAACCTGGAAGCCGCTAAGATGTTAGGCAGATATATTTTGGAAAATGCCGTTGATCGGCAAGTATACGTCGTAATCGAGACCACAAAAGAGGAATTTATGCAGACGTACGGCGACAATGTCGGCAAGAAAAGTACTATTGATAGGCCACGTGTAACGTTCAGTGGTTACGAAAGGGCAGACGTGCCGGCAATAACACCCGAAGGCCCAACAGATCAGGAAGAAGAAGATGATATCCCATTCTAATATAGAGGCGATAAATGGATAACGACCAACTCATCGGTAAGCTACACGCACTAGATACGCAGCGTCGTTTCTGGTTGCCCTTCGAGGACGCGGCGAAAATCGTGGAAGATCACATAAGGGTTATGGGCTATGCATACATAGACGCACGGGTTCCACACGAGAAGTTGTTGATGAACCTGCGATTGATACTTGCGAAACTGCGGAACCCGAAACATTACCAGTACCAACAGCGGCGGAACAGCCCATTGGCCAAGTCGTTAGCGAGGAAGATTAGGAAGTTGGAACGGCGTACTTATTGGCCGATTGGTTGTAAGCATACGAAGGGCGAGGGCTGGTTCCTACAGCCGTGTGGCATGTACGAAGATGTGCATCGACATGCATGGGAGCAGAAGGTGTTCAGCCCTGTAAGGGCGGCACCCAATCAACTTTAACGACGTGGGGTGAGGAGACAAACAATGGCAAAGAAATGATGGTATTGGCTGACAAGGAATAGCTATAGGTTTGTAGAGCGTTATCAGATATGGACTTCTGCCAGCCCAATAAGGGAACGGAACGGATGTTGGGTGGGGCCCGGCGGGGAATGTACTATTGTATGTATAACCCATTGGGACGCGATGCACCCGGATATGACACTCCAGCCAGGCCAGAGGGCTAGGATCACCGTCACCGACAACAAACACGGTCCGGGCGATGCGGAAACGTTTGAACTAGTAAAATAAGGGAAATAAACAATGGCAAAAGAACGATGCTTTTGGGTTACGAGAGGCCGCAACTACCCCGCCCTTTATCTCATTTGGGAAGCAGGCAATACACTCAAATATGACGGAGAGGATTGGGAGGGCGGCAAGCACAATACTCCTATATGTGCTACGTTCTGGAACAAAATCATTCGCAGGCTGAAGCTCCGCTGTGGCCAAGGCGCGAAGGTTACCGTAACGGATCACCCGACCAAGAAGAACGCGGTGATAATGGAGTTCGAGCTGATAAAGCAGAAAAAAGAATAAGGAGACAAATATGAAACGTAATTTGAGACGAATGGAAGGTGGCGCATACTACTACCGACGAGACGGCAAAAGGATACTAGGCTTCCCCCCTAGCGTATCGGGAGACCTAGGCGGCGTGTGGGGAGACCTGACTGGCGTATCGGGAAACCTGAGCTACGTGCAGGGAAACCTGACGGAGGTATCAGGAAGCCTGACCGGCGTGTGGGGAGACCTGACCACTGTTTCAGGAAACCTCGACGATTGCGAAATAACAAAGGCTGACAGGGAAAAGGGCGTTGATATTGATGACCTGGTAATTGAATAACTTACAATCCTACTACTGGCGTGTCCGGGAGTAGTGGGACAATCAATGACCATAATGATTACGAGAGGTGCTACCCATGCCAGACAATAACAAATATCGGAAATATCTGCTTGCCCTGTCCGTCGGCCTGTAGTCGGCGGGTGGCCCGGACAGGCTTTTGTAAACTGTATTATGAGGTATAAATTATGAAAACAGAAACGCTAACGATGGCTGACTTGGCGGCAGACATGACGGCTTTGCGGGGAGCGATTTGGAAAGCCTTAGACTTCGCAACAAGTATTCACAAGGTGTTAGGCAAGGCGGCTCCGTCAAAACCAAAGCAGAGAGCGAAGATGGCCCTCTGCAGCAATTTTGCACACAGTCAATGGTGCGCAGAAGTATATTGGCCCATAAACAAACCTAACGCTCGCGATAATTGTCAGACTTTCACTAGCAGCTGGTACAAACACAAACGATCCGCCGTTCGTGTCGCCCAGCGGTTTTGCGAGACCAATTCTTTACGTATGGAGGAGGCCGAACATGACGAATGACAAGGTAGTTGTGGGGCCGATGAAGGTGAGCGCTGGCTTAGGTTCTGTCTATATAGTATCTGAGGATAGACATGTTCACATAGCAAGCCTGGCTGGGATGGGAATGTCTCACGAGGGAAAACTTGCCTACGCCGAAGTTATGGCTGCTGGGCCGAGGCTGCGAGAGGCACTAGACAAGCTGTTGGGTGCTGTATATGCCAACGAGATGGACGGTGACCAGATTCCAGAAAATATAAAAGACGAAGCCCTTAGTGTGCTTATGGATACTGCACCCGACGAAGAGGAAATTACAAAGGAGTAACGATATGAATGATGTATTAACCAGCGAGATTGCGGCTTTGGAGTCATCTCAAGAGCTGCTGGCGGAGCAGGTGCGGGTTACAGAGCAACAACTTTCGGAACTGAAGGCCGAGTTAGCCGAGCGCGTACGGAAAGTGGAGGAACAAAACGAAATAACTGCTGACCAAACACTAGCAAACGACATTCGGGCGCACGCTGTTTCGCTAGACCTGCTTGAGGACGCTGTTGAGCGCTTAGGCAAACGTATTGATCAACAGGGGACGAAGCTGCCCCCAGGCGAATCGTCACAGGCGGACCCACTGTCGCTGCTGGAGAAGGCAAGGACAAAGCTGAAGCCCTGCGAGCGGCCTTCCACGTTTTGCGATGTACCGCTAAACCTGTTCAATCGCGATGAGGTTGAGCAGATGATTTGGGCGCGGGATAACAATGGCGAGTTCTTTTCTTGGCCGAGCGAAGCCAAGGCATAATTTATTTTATGCTTGACACTGATACATTCTGTGGTATGCTGGGGATAGAAATTGTATGGGTTGGTATGTTAATAAGCAAAAATATTAGATCGCCTGGCACCTTTCCTTGTCAACCCATGCGAATTCTGCTGGGCGATCTACCCTTATTGGGTTCCTCTCATGGACGGATGGATACGACTGGACGCACGAAGTAGATGTGTTGGCTGGACGGCAGAAATATCAATAGCAGCCTATGGGTGCTGGATCGTCTTGCTTCAATTCGTCAAACTATATGGTAGGCGTGGAGGAATTATTAACCGAGATTACTTTAATGTTAGAGGATTGGCGAGATATAATATACCACAAGAAGCATGGGACGAGATGCTAGCGGCAGCCGAAAACAGTAAAGCAATTGCCATAAGCGACGCTGGGATAACGATTAACAACTGGAATAGATACCAGCAAGACCCTACAATTGCTGATCGGGTAAGAAAATATAGAGAAAAACATGTAACGGATGTAACGGTTACACCAGAATGTAACGGATGTAACGCCGACAGGACAGGACGGGACGGGACTCTTACAGGACAGGACACTACAAGAGAAGACAATAATACAGACTCTTGCACGGAGCCTATTTCCAAGACGGAAATAAGCTCGCGTGCCGAAGCTCCGCCAGTTTTGCTTTTCCCAGTCAAGGCGGGCAAAAGGGACGGAGTAAAGGAGTGGGGGTTAACGGCTGGCAAGGTGGCCGAATATACAGGATCCTTTCCCGGTATTGATGTTCTTGCTGAACTCCGTAAGGCTTTACAATGGTGCCGGGACAATTCAGCCAAACAGAAAACCGGTCAGGGAATGCCTCGGTTCCTTGGCAGCTGGCTCAGTAAGGCTAATAATTTGGGGACGGCAAGTGGTATATTTGGCCATCAGGAGAAACCATTCAAGCCCGTAACCGACGCGGATATGAAGGAACTCGAGGGGATGGAACTAAACGATGATTACAGGGACGACTAAAACGAAAGGAAAAGAATGAGCAAATTAGTAAAACGTCTTCAGTTCTCTAATGTGCCTTCGGATTATGTCCGGATTACAGGTTGCCCTATATCGAGGACTGTGGGAGTAAGAATGCCTAGCACGACATACTTAATGACTTTAGATCAGGCCATCCAGTACCACCGTATGCTCACGGGTGTTATCGGCGAAATTATTAAATTAAAGGAGGAGCGGAGAAACTGCGATGACTGAAATCGAGAGGATACAAATTCAACGGCTACTGGTTACGTTTTGGCCGCGACTACAGGACGATAACGGCGACCAAGTTAAAGTCTACACGTACCGCCTGCAGGCGTACCCGGTCGATGCTGTCCTGAACGTGATCCGCCAGCTTTATGGCAACATGGGACGAGGTAAGGCTGCCCCGAGCGCGCGGACTATTGAGAACAAACTCAAGCAGCAGAACGTTCATCGCGACGTGATCACTTCTCGGTTATCTACAGACCGCCTCATACGGTGGGCAGAGATGCAACGAAAAGCTAGGCCGCCGGGATATTTCGGGAATATAACAGACGACGAAATGGTAGACATGTACGATCAGGAGGTCGTTAAAGCGATACATGAGCGTGGCAAAAGGAATCATGATAACTATCCCTATCCCTTTTGTTGGTCTATTCGGGCAGATTGTGAAGTGCATTACCAAACAGGCGACCGGTTTACTATTAAGGCGTTTAATGAATGGCTACACAAAGCGCGACCAAACAAGCAATCATGGTTTGAGGAAGTAGGCCTTGACGATTCTAATAGACACAAGCCTTTAGGGAAGGTCCAGGCGACGGCCCCCAAGGCTGTTGATGCTGTTGTCTCGGCTAGCAAACCGTCGTACACGGAAGCGGAAGTATATGTTTCGCCCGATGATGCTATCCCATTTTAAGAAAAGAAAGGACGTCTAATGCCAACTAAAATTGAATGGGTTCGCAATCCAGACGGAACCAAAGGTGAAACTTGGAATCCGATAACTGGGTGTAGCAAGATCAGCCCTGGTTGCAAGAACTGCTACGCTGAGCGAATGGCCAAGCGGTTGCAGGCTATGGGGAACCCTAAGTACGCCAATGGGTTTAAGGTCACGATGCACCCAGAGGTGTTGGAACAGCCGCTCAAGTGGAAGAAGCCGCGAATGATCTTTGTCAATTCCATGAGTGATACGTTCCATGATGATGTCCCGCTAGAATTTATTGAGCAAATGTTCGATGTAATGAGAAGGGCACGTTGGCACACGTTTCAGGTGTTGACTAAACGGGCGAGCAATATGGTTAATTTTGTACACGATAATCGGCGTCTTTTTGCATGGCCAACAAATGTATGGACGGGGGTAACAGTTGAAGACAATACAGACTGCGGCAAGTATGGGCTATTATACCGAATACGCTGCTTACAAAAAGTTCCAGCGACAATTCGCTTTCTCTCACTTGAGCCGCTTTTATCATCATTCCCCGATTTAGACCTACGGGGTATTACCTGGTGTATAGTCGGCTGCGAAACGGGACCAGGTGCTAGACCGATGGAGCTTGACTGGGTGCGAGACATAAGGGACCAATGCCAAGATGCTGGCGTGCCGCTCTTTTTCAAGCAAGCCAAAATCGACGGCAAAATTGTAAAGCTGCCCGAACTCGACGGGCGGCAATGGATGGAATTTCCCGAGAAAGGCGAAAGGTGAATGATGGATAAAATTACAAAAATTACAGCAGTTGATGGGCATAAGTCGATTGAGCTCACAACAGTCCTTATCCCAATATATTATACAGAAAGCGGATGGTCCGTTGTTGGCGGTGGCCGTCCAGCGCATGAGCCACATTTACGGATTGAGTTTGTGTGCTGGCCATCCATAGAAGGGCCTACACGTCTGCTGACATTAAATCAGGCGAAACAACATCGCGATGGGTTGTCGGAACTCATCGATGAAATGGAGAAACACAAAAGCTAATGACTAAAGTGATTCGTATTAACAAACAAATACGGCTGGGCGATGGACGAAGGCTTGAAATCATGTGGGAGCCACCAACAGAGATCGTCGGTTCGGGCCAATTAGGCCTAGACCCTTTCGCCAAACCTACTATGGAATTACACTTTATCGATTCCGACAAAGAGTATCCAAGCGCCAGACGTGTAAGGCTCGATCTCAAACAGGCAAAGCGTGTGCGGGATGCTATGATCGAGACAATCAAAGCAATGGAGGAAATGGAGAAAACGAAATGATATACAAGCTGACCAACAAACACGACCGCAGCAAGCACGGTGGCTGTCAATGGGCAGAAGGGGCAGAATACTTCGCCGACGGTAAGGGCGACCTATGCACTAAGCACTGGATACATGGGTACACCGATAAGTACCTAGCCGTGATATGCAATCCTATTCACGCAAATTATGACGAGACAACGATGCACATGTGGGAATGTGAAGGGGATATCGGAAAAGATGACGGAATTAAGCTTGGCTGTACGCGAGTTAAAACTATCCGCCAAATCGAAGTACCGAAGATCACAATAAACCAAGGGATATGTTTTGCAATTTTGGCAGGCAAGGCCGTTTCCCGCGATGATGCCTGGAACAAATGGGCGGACAAGTGGCTGGATGGTACTGACAGAACTCGTGCTGCTGCTTATGCTGCTGCTGCTGCTTATTATGGTGATGCTGCTGCTTATGATGCTGCTGCTGCTGCTGCTTATTATGATGCTGCTTATGCTACTGCTGCTGCTGCTCGTGCGGTAGCATCAGACCTTCCCGCCCTAATCCGCCAGGCGATGGAAATGGAGAAAGCAGATGCTTGACGATACGGAAGTGGAAACTAGGAGAATTTGTTACTATTCTGGCTTGGCAGGTGGCAGACTTGAATTTATTCCTCGATGTGATTGTTGCGGACGATTTGTCAAGGCAGACGCTAGTCTCTTTTTCGTTGATATTGGTAGTTCATGCCCGCGATGGCAGCACGAAGAACCTAACGCAACCTGTTCTCATTGTGGCCGCGTAGCGATGATCTTTGAAGGATACTTTTAAAAGGGACAAGAAATGAAAACCTACATCGGGATCGATCCAGGGAAATCGGGAGCAATCGCAGTGCTCAACAATGATGGGCTTATAATTCACAACATACCCATTCTTGGCGTCAAGGCGAAGCGGACGGGAATAATAGATTTCGCACTCGTTGTTAATATAATGTGTGATATCGCTTATGAATATGATCCTATAGTTGCAATTTTAGAAAAGCCAATTTACATTCCCGGCAAAACCAAATCTCGCATGTTTGAAGATTATGGTACGGTCCGGGGAATAATCGTTTCCTACCATTGGCCATATCACGAAATCAAACCTACGGTTTGGCAAAAGATAATGTTTGCTGGCGAACCTAAGCGGGATAACAAGAAAACGACAAGTATCATTGTTGCACAAAGGCTATTCCCGACAGTTAACTTCAAGCGAACAGGAGCGGCCAAAAAGGTAGATCATAATCGTTGTGACGCAGCCCTGCTCGCCGAATACGGTCGGCGGCTGAATTTGTAATGAAAGGGCGAGCTATGGAGCATCGCATATTTCGGTATGAAATCGAAATGTATGAACCAATAATACGCATGTTTCCTTCAAGGTATCTGGTTAAGACGGAAGTGTGTTTTTTCCTTAAGCGCCTTGATCTAGTATTTGCTACTTCAGGTCTATTCCGACTTTACGCAGTCGAGGCTAAATTGCGAGATTGGCGCACCGCATTTAGGCAGGCTCTTATCAATCAGATCGCGGTTCATTGTTCATATATTGCTCTACCGCATTTACTTGCGGGGCGGCTCCTTGATGGAGAGAAGGAGCAATTTTTGGAACATAGCATCGGGCTTATTGGGGTAAGCCATACCGCTACAATAGTTATTCCATCGGTCAAGCATAGTTGTTTCAATAAGCAAAGGTTTCAGATGTTAAAATCTGAATATCGTTGTCGGATAAATGACGATAAATGAAAGGATGAATGATGACTTGCATTGTGGGTATCGTTGAAAAGGGCAAAGTGTATCTTGGCGGCGATTCGGCGGGCGTGGGCGGTTATGATATTAGTATACGAAAGGATAAAAAGGTATTCCATAATGACGAAATGATTATGGGCTTCACTTCATCGTTTCGGATGGGCCAACTATTGCAGTCTTCACTCAAGATACCATACCGCCCCCCTAATGAAGATGTATACGTTTATATGTGTACTCGCTTTATAGAGGCAGTTCGTAAATGTTTAGAGGCGGGAGGGTTCCAAAAGAAAAAGGACGAAACGACTTCAGGCGGAACGTTTCTGGTTGGGTATCTTGGGCAATTATTTCAAATCGAGGACGATTACCAAGTTGGCGAGAATGTTCATCCATTCGATGCCGTTGGCTGCGGTTGGTCTTATGCTCTTGGTGTATTGTATGAATTGCGGAATGGTAATTTACCTGCGCAAGCGAAACTGAAAAGGGCGTTAGAGGCTTCACATCATTTCAGTGCCGGCGTCAGACCGCCATTTCACTTTGTTTCGACGAAAGGATAACCAATGACCGAAAAGTTACGCGCGAAAATGTCCGAACTGCTCGACAAGCATGTACAAATCATCTGGCATAATCATTTACGCCAGACGGATGAAGCTACAGTCCTGGCAATAGATCAAGGCTTAGGCTTCATTAAGGTTGAATACATTCACACGGGCACGTATCTTCAATCGAAGACGGTGCACAAGCTTGCATGGTGTGCGTTAGGTGATATATCGGAAATCATTGTGATGGAGTAATGGATTATGACGTGTATTGCAATTGTTCAAATCATACTTAGTGTCGCTGTTATATTTACAGCTATTGCAGTGTTAGTGGGGAATCGGAACACTAAACGCATGATAGATAAATGGGAAAATGAAGATAAATAAAAGGAACTATGCAATGGAGAAACAAAGCAATCCGCCCCCGCCTATTGGTGTGAGACCACTGGCAACTCCAGGACCGTTCCTTAAACCAGAAGGCATAGTACCAAGGGAGGGTCTTGCAAGAAGGGTAGTTTGTGAGAAGCTTAGGCCTCAAGGGGATGCTCCGACAACACGTCCAAGGCCGTCAAATAAGCGGCGTGGGACAAAGGACCGCCTTAAGGAATGTCTCGAGGAGAACGCCCCCGTTACCTTTTTCACGGAGTTGGCCAATGTAATTAAGGAGGTTGGGGCTGAATATGGCTATGGTCTGTATAAGCATAAAGTATTCCGTGAAGCATCAGCAATACTAACGGCGATTAAGTGCTACATTGAGGTAATTACAGAAGAATATTATGACGAACGTGCGAGGGACGCATAAGATTTTAATTAATAAGGGTACGATTGAATGGTGACGATTGTCTCATATCGAAACATTCTGATAAAGGAGAAGTAATACGTGACTAACTTCCTGCTCCTAATCTTTGGCGATATCGAGTATCTTGGTCAGGTCTGTTGTCGTGTAGGTACATACATCTTGCTGCTCATTCTTAATCCGGGACATACTTATAGTGAGGTTAAGGAGCAGAGGTTGCTCGTGAAGAAGGTATCAGGCAGGGATTCTGATATGACCTTGGGGGTTGCTCGTGCTTATTTTGGATTAGAAGCCAGGAGGGAGAAAGAAATCAAAGTTAAGGTCAGGTTGTTGTTGGTAATCGCAGCCTTATTGATTCTATCAAATGCTGTCGTACTGTCAAATCTTCAACTTAGGTGGTTAATCTTGCTGTCTTTGATTCCAGCTGCGGCCTCTCTCTTCTTATCTCTGGTCCATGAAGGAGTTCGAGCGTTTACTGTACCGGATTACGAAAAAACTGACGAGAGCGAGCTTGCACGATCATATGTTGTCTGCACAGAGCGGTCGTCGCAAATCAATAATTTCAATGTCGGCATCTATCGTGCTGCTTGGCGTGCGATGGTCGTGAGTATTTTACTATTTCTCTTTATTGTTATTTACATCGTGATGGAGTAACGCATGGTAAAGCTACGAAACAGATTGATCATGAAATTGCTTAAATGGTTGCGACGGCGATATCTATTAAGCCCACGGCGTCTTTCTCAATTGTTGGAAGAGCGACGGCGATTAAGAGACGAAATTGAACAGTTGAAGAATGAAGATTGGGTGGGTTGTCGCTGGGATGATGGTAGATGTTCCTTTTGGGTGGAGAATAAAGCACTAAAAGAAAAGATCGTACAGCTTAAGGCTAAAGCAAAAGGAGAAACTAATGAGTTATGAACAAATGAGGCATTGGGGACATTTATTGATAGGAGTAGCGATAGGTTATTTTATTTGTTTATTGGGAATTGCCTTACGGGAATGGCGAGAATGGCGAGAAGAGCGGGGATGGCAAGATGAAACCAATCGTATAAAACGAAAGGATGAAAAATGAAACATAAATTGCTGATGCTGTTTTGTTACGTAAGCATGGTCATGGTGATTGCCGTATTGGTTGCAATGTTCGTCTTCGTTTTTCGTTTTGACCTCGCTCGTTCTGAATCGCGCCAAATCAAGGCCCCACAAGGTGCGGCAACGGAAATATTAGACGATGCAAAACAAGAAAGCGATAGGATCAAGGGAAACGCTAATCGTTTGGCTGCCCAACAGATAAAAGAAACGAGAGAACGGGCCTACAAAATAATTATCGAAGCGGACAAAAAAGCCGATCAAATTATTAGGCAGGCGAAAGTTGAAGCGGACAGGATCATAAAGCGGGCTGATGATGTTGCGAAACGAGCTGAAGCCCAATGGCAAAAGATCAGACAGGCGATGCGAGAAATTACGAAACATGAAGAATTCTTAATCGCGAAAACACAACAAGCAAATAGACGTGAAGAGAAGAAGGCGCGCATGGAATACAATATAGAACAGACGAAGAAGGCGTCCCAAAGACGAGAAAAAATGGCTGCTAGGTCTGAGGCACGGAAGGTGATGAAATTGCGAAAAGAGGAAGAAAAGCTGAGACGTACCTATATACTTAAACTTCGGAAGAGAAAGGCTCCCCGTTTTAGGGTAAGATGATGAAAAGAAAGTAGAGGTATAAATGAAGATGTTTACCAAACCGTCCTGCCCTGAATTTTTTGGGGCCGAAAGTAACGAGCAATACCTTAATTGTGTCTTACGGGACAAGATGGATCATACCTTGCCTTGTCCTAAGTGCAAGAATGGGGGGTGGCAGTCTGACGGGAAGTGTCATGGATGCTGTAGCAGAGACGCTGCCTTGGCCTTGCGGACAATGAGCGAACAATAGATAAAATATGGAGTTATAATGATGGACAAAAAACAGTTGATGCTTGCGGTGTTGTCGCCGGCACGGGGTGACGCGCATACGTCAGTACAAATCCAAAAACTATTCTTTCTTATGGATCAGCAGATAGCTGAATTGGTTTGTGGTCTGCATTTCACCTTTGCGCCTTACAACTACGGTCCATTTGATCTCGCAGTATATCACGAACTTGAGCAATTAGAGATTGAAGATCTTGTTAGTACTGTTCCGTGGGGCACTTGGCGAACTTACAGGCTGACAAACACTGGCCAAGAATTGGGCGAAAAGGCATTAAGAGCTCTTCCAGATACCGCTCAGAAATATATTCAGAACATATCTGAATGGGTTCGCAAACTTTCGTTTAGCCAACTTGTTTCCGCCATTTACAAAGCATATCCTAACATACGTGAGAACGGCGTCTTTCAGGATGGAAATGGAGGCTGAGAAATAATGCCTATAAAGCAAAAATAGATAAAGCAAGGTACGGCGTAACAATAGGAATGATTGTACGAAACAATAAACTGAGGGAATTATAATGAACGAATCAATGACTGACAAAGAAAAAGCAAAGTGGTTTGATGATTTCTTTAAAGCGCAAGCAAAAATTAAACTTCCTTCTCCCTCACGGGCGGGAAGCCAAGCGCTATTACAGATATGGATAGATGCTGCGGTTGTTTCATTATACTGGACGGACGAAAGGGCTTTTAAGAAAGTGATATATAATGAAATTGTTAACAACATCGAATTTTGTTTTACGAAAGAGGAATTTAAGCGGGTACTGGCGGAAAGCGAGAATGAGTCATGTGTCGACATAGGACTGAATATAAATGGCATGGGGGAAGTCCCAAGGCATAGATGACAAGAAGAAGGTTAACTTTTTATTGAAAGGAAACATGATGGCACGGGAAAAAAAGACAACGAGCGACGCCGTCAAAATTCTTCATCGCAGATACATCAATGGTAAGCCCCGACGGGAAAGGGCTCTGGCCAAGGAACGGGAAAGGGCCGATATCGCTCAGCAAATCTACGACCGCAGGACAAAAGCTGGATTAACGCAAGCGGCGCTTGCCAAAAAGGTCGGCACTACAGCCTCTGTTATTCGCAGGATCGAAAGTGCTGATTACGAACAAAAGACATTTTCTGAAACCTTCTTGGATGCCGTGTACGAGGGTATCGGGGCGATGCAGGAGGGCCGCGAGCTGACCAGGCGAACGGTTGTTAAGGTTACGCCCGCCCAGCAAAAAGGCCGAGGAGGGAAAAGAAAATGAGATATATACAAAACGAATTATTATGTAGAAAGTGTGGCGGTCACGTTGAGCTAACGGGCATGGATTTTGATACAACAGAGAGTAGGTGGTGCGATGTATGGACTTGCGTAGGCTGTGGCCTTTGTTATTGGAATACAAGAATGCCACTAGACATATCAGCATATAGCAAGGGTGAAGATTATCGTACGTGCCTTTTGGCTTTTGGAGACGACAAAAGGTATCTGGTCCCGTATACTATAGAGCGTAATAATAGATACGATAAATAACAACGAAGCAAGTGGTAATGAATAAACTATAATGCAAATAATGAAGGGAGACTGATGAAAACAAAGCAATTCCATAAACTAGCGAACATTTTTCCAATGTTGTCGACGTCTGAGTTGGCCAGCTTAGCCGATGACATCAAGCAGAATGATCTTCAGGATGCTATTTGGCTATATGAAGACAAGATTATTGACGGTCGGAACCGATATCTGGCTTGCCAAATAGCAAGTGTCGAGCCTGTATACCGGGAGTATCGTGGTGGTTCGCCAGTTAGTTTCATTGTCTCGGCCAACTTGAAGCGGCGGCATCTGTCTAAAGACCAGCTTTCCTGTATAGGTGCGGAAATTGAGCCGATGCTGGCTGAAGAAGCGAAAAAAAGACAGCTCGCCGCATTAAAGCAAGGAGACAAATGTCCCGTTAGGGAGGAATCGCCCGAACGGGAGAAAGGCCGGGCTAGGGACCATGCAGCAGCAATAGTAGGCGTTAAGGGCCGGTCTGTCTCTGATGCAAAGTCGATTATGAAGGCTTCGCCGGGGCTTTATCAAGACATCAAGCAAGGTAAAATAACTATAGCCGAAGCTAACCGGGAAATTAAAAGGGCGGAAGTGTTAAAGAAGGTGGCCAAATTGCCTAGCAAAAAATACCGTGTGGTATATGCTGACCCGCCTTGGAAGTATTCCAGCAGCAGTTCTGGTTTAGACCAATATGGACCAGCCGAACGGCATTATCCCGCTATGGCGATTAGCGATCTTTGTGCCTTAGACATCAAAGGAATTGTAAACGAAGACGCTGTTTTGTTTATTTGGGTCACATCTCCTATTTTGGCTGAGTGTTGGCCTGTTATCTGTGATTGGGGCTTTAAGTATAAATCTAGTTTTGTTTGGGACAAGGTGGGGCATAACTATGGCCATTACAACTCAGTACGACATGAGCTATTATTGATTTGTACGCGCGGTTCGTGCCTGCCAGATACCAAGGAGTTGATTGATAGTGTTGTAGAGGTGCCCAAAAGCAATAAGCATTCTGAGAAGCCGGAACGATTTAGGAAAATTATTGATCAATTATACCCCCATGGGAAACGGATCGAATTATTTGCTCGCACAAAAGTTAAAAATTGGGATAGCTATGGAAAAGAAAGCTGATTATGACGAGTATTATGCTGAAAGTTTACGTAAATCGCAAGAATACCAAGACTTTATTTGTGTCCAATTGCACAGCAGGGGGATAGTTCTGCAAAATATGACAAGCCAACGATCCCAACTGAAGGGCGAAAACCTTTTTGGATTAGAGATAAAGTTTGACAATAAGATTGGGCAATACCAGCGAGTTTACATCGAAACAGCTGAGAAATCTCACCTGCACAACTCAAGTTATATTGCTAGCGGCATTTACCGGGATGATAATGCTTGGCTTTTTGGAATTGGCGATTATGAGATATTTTATATTTTTGGCAAAAGGGCGCTTAAGCGATTAGACCAACACAATCCACCTTGGCTTTATCGCCCCCCCGAAACAGGGACCTCAAGGGGATTTTGTATACCATGCGTTCAAGCAGAAGAAATGGCCGAACGGGTATTCCGCTTCAAAGAGGAATAAGAGTAGCGGGCTGTTCCACGTGGAACGAGCGTAATAGATAAAAGGCGGCAACGATAGGTCCAGTGTTACATTCGTAATGCTGGGCCTATTCTTTGCTTGCTCCAAGTTATAGCATATCTCAATCGAGTTAATAATGATTAGTCATATTAATAGATAGTGGATTGCCTCTTTTATTGATATTACTTGTATTCTCGGCAATATGTGGTATACTAGATATAGTGGGTAGGAAGGACAGACATACAACATGAGGCGGGAACAACAACCTGAGGTATTCTTTTGCCCGTTCTGCAAGGCAACCTTATCGGCGATATACCGCCAGCGAGATCATACCACGCGTACTATATGCCAAGAGTGCTTTGCGGACCACTGGTGGCGATGCAAGGCCCCTCCGCCGCCCCGCAGATACGACCTGATCCGCGTATCGCCTGCCCGGAAGACCCAAGATGTTCAGCAATGGAAGGAGCGGGCAAATTGGCTTATTCCCTTCCGCCGAGCATTGACGACAGCAACATTCGATAAACGCCTAAAATCACTTATCTAGACCCGTCCGCCTATAAGCCTTTGCATAACATGCACTTAAACCCTGTTTCGCTCTTATATAATAGAGGGGATAATTTTATCTTTAGGGGCATTATGCTTAAGACTATCACTACTGATGACATAGACTGGTGTGAGAGGATTGTACAGAAAGTGTTTGCCCGGTTGCGGGCAAAACGGTTTGACGATTATTGGGAAGAGCGGTTCGCAGACGATATGCGGGCTGAAGCCTTCGCGGCACTTTGCGAACGGGCGGCAGCATTCAATCCGCAAAATGCCGTATCATTCCGTGATTGGGCGCGCAAGCGTATTCGGGGGGCCATGCATGATTACCTAAAACGTGAGTTACGCCATTCTGAGAAGGAAATAACAGAGACTGACCTAGCGGGTGAGGATGAAGAGACGGACGGGATCATTCTCGGTTATGAGGATGAAGGTAAAATAGCAAGACATTTCTGATTTAAGGCGCATGCACAATAACACTCATATACTATATAAAGATGTGTTTACTGCTATAGGCCGCCTTAAGTTAGGTGGGGCTGGCAAGCATCGAACATCAGCAACGCCAATCGGCCCTGATGTGATCCGAGTGCAAATCTCGGCAGCTCCAATGACGGCCATAAACAACAAGAGACGGGAGTGGGGTAGCTCCCGAACAGTGATAACCCGATCCTGTCTTATTAACCTGAGCACCATAGCGGGATGGTGGATCAGTAAAGTAAGGCAAATTACCACTGTTCTGGGAGCTACCTTATACCCTTTGGAAGTTAATAATGGCGTATACAGAAGAAGCTCTTAAAGATTATGACGAACAAGTCAACGGAGGCTATTTGTTTGTCGGGAACCTTACAGGCCCTATCGGCTCAGACGAATTAAGTCCTGAATGGTGGGCCAGTAAAGTAAAACAAATCCTCGATAACCAAAGCAAGAATGCCATATAAGACGCCAACACATAAACCAAGTCGCCCAAAGGGTAGCGTCCACGGCCAGCAGAGACTATCACCGTCTAAGCGTGGCTACGATAGCCGGTGGCGTAACTTGCGGCGGATGCAACTGAATAGATATCCGCTATGTATTGTGTGCTCAACGGCAGGGAGGATAAGGGTAGCGTCGGAAGTAGATCACATTATCCCGATCAGTAAGGGCGGCGCAAGGCTGGATGAAACTAACTTACAGTCGCTATGTCATAGCTGTCATAGCAGAAAGACATGGAAGGAGACAAACATTAATGGCACATGCTGAAAAATGCCCCGTATGTCAGGCCAAGGGAACGATCCCTGAATCTGGTTATGCCTCTATTATAGAGATCGAATGCTATGGCTGTGGTGGAAAGGGCTGGGTTGAAGTTTGCGATGATACGGTTAGCTTTGGCGATGATTTAGTTCAAGAACCTGTTGGAATGCCACGACCTTTTGGAGGATAGCGAAATGTGTGATGCTCAACTGAAGGCCCAGGATGGATATATCGAATGTAGAAGCTTGGGTGAATATTGGTTTTTCCTTACTGATGAGCAGATGAAGGACGTTATGCTCCCCCCCGATACATTACGTTTTACAGAACACATTCAAGGTTGCGAGAGAAGCTGCGGTAGAGGTATGGGTAGGTAAATAGCTACAGCCTGAAAC
>SDBU01000651.1_pt1 | contig 48856 bp, 63 predicted proteins | sample 2277071 | NCBI WGS metagenome assembly SDBU01 (sample SAMN10397929, study PRJNA504765) | marine sediment metagenome | isolation source: marine sediment core GS08_GC12, 126 cmbsf | place: Arctic Ocean: Gakkel Ridge, Loki's castle | collected 2008
CCGAGAAGCTCTTCGACGTCCACGAGGTCGAGATGTCGAAGGAACAGCGAGACTACTACTTAAAAATTCGGACGCAGCTGCTGGTCGAGATTGAGACGGAGATGGCCGAGGCCGAGGCTGACGGTCGGGTGCTGACCGTCAACAACGTCCTCACGAGAATGCTTCGGCTCGCCCAGGTGACGAGCGGGTTCATCACGTGGGACGCCCAGTACAGCGACGACGGCGACGAAATCTCGGCGAGAGTAGTCGACCGCATCGACCCAAATCCGAAGGTCGAGGCGCTCGTCGAACTGCTGAAGGCGGAGGGCCCGAAGGAGAAGGCAATCGTGTGGGCCTGCTGGGTGCAGGACATCAAGACGATACGCGCCCGCTTGGAGCAGGAAGGGATCGACTGCGTCACGTTCTACGGGGCGACGAAGGACGCGGACCGCGAGGAGGCAGTGCGGCGCTTCAACGAGGACCCGGCTTGCCGCGTCTTCGTCGGCAACCCCGCGGCGGGCGGCGTCGGCCTGAACCTGGTCGGGTACGACTACTGGAACGACCCGCCCTCGCAAGACACGCGGGCGAGCCACGAGATTTACTTCAGCCAGAACTGGAGCCCGACTGCCCGCAGCCAGAGCGAGGACAGGGCCCACCGCCGCGGCACCCGCGGGAACGTTCGCATCACCGACCTCGTCGTGCCGGGCACTATCGACGAGGAGATACGCACCCGCGTGCTCGGGAAGCACATGCGGGCGTACGAGATACAGGACGTCCGGGCCATCATGAACCGGCTGCTGGAAACGGACCCGGAGATAGGAGACTGACGATGATGCAAGTAACGATAACCATGAACGCCCGAGGAGAACGGCACGTGGTAGCGGGCCAGCACGTCCAGGTCAGCGCCCGCCGGTCCGACGGTGAAACCGTTCGAGTAATCGTGGACGGCCGGCTGTACGTCGCCGCGAGCGTCGTGCTGCGGGAAGGAGACTGACGTGAAGAAGATCAAAATTAAAGTGTACGGCACCATCATCGGGCACCCGCGAGACAACGAAAAGCCCAGAGACGCGAGGGCCCGGATAGTGTTCGAAGTCGAGGCGGCGGTCAACGTAATAGGCAACCAGCGGCTGCACCTGCACTCGCAGGAAGGAGACTGACGATGGTCTACCTGGTTGAGACGCCGAAGCCTAACATCGACGTATCCAGGGCCGAGGAATTCGGCGAGGTCACCTTCGTCTTCAAGCCGAACGACCGGCGGTGCAGCGTGTTCCACACCCCCGAGTTCGGCAACGCGGTCGTCCAGCGCCTCGAGGCCGCCGGCTACGACCCTGCCCGGGACTACTTCTGCGTCGCGGGGAGCATGGTGTCAGTCATCACCGCGCTCGTCGCGATCGTCAGCCACTGGGGCGCCGTGCGCGTGCTCGTGTACAGCGCCCCGAACAGCAAGTACGTTGAGCGAACGTTCGACTCAAGCATGTGGAGAGGCTCGAATGAAGAACGAACTGCGAAAGCTCTACCGGAAGGCTCGAATCTTCCATGAGATGGCGTACGGCGTAGTTCTGCAAACCCGGCAGCGGACAGTGGGCGGGGCTGTTTCGCTAGACGAGCTGGCGGATTCCGCGTTCGTCGCCCGCGAAATCGCGGTGCTCGCGAATGACCTTCGCAAGGAATTCGAAGCAGCGCAGGGCCTTCTCGAAAAAATAGCGTGCCTGGCGTGGGTGACGGCGCACGCCGGCGAGCCAGAGCAGGCCGAACCCATCCGGGCAGAGCTCGTGGTCGCCACGCCGAGCCTCAAGCAAATGGCGTCGCTGCCCAGGCTCAAGAAGGATCCGAAGGCCTACAACCGGCTCATGTTGCACCTCGGGGTGCCGGAGGCGTGTCGCGAGCTGGTGCGCCCGCACTGGCCGAGCATGGTGGAGCACCTCACCAACCTGGCGGAGCAAGGCCGCCCGCTGCCGCCGGGAATTGACCCGAACAAGACGTACCCGGTGTACAAGTTGACGATGCGGCGTCGACCCGACGTGGAAATCTGATATGAAAGGAGCTGCGAAATGAAAAGTTGCCTACAATTCGTGCTGGGCCTCATCGCCCTCGTCGTCCTCGGCAGCGTTGCGATGACCAGCCTGTCCAGCTGCGAGCTGCCCGAAATTAAGCCGCTGACCGAGGAAGACAATCTTAAGATTTCACTCAGGCGAATGCTGCGAGGGCCCATCGACAAATTTGCGACCGGCCCGCTGCTGGGTGGAACTGCCATGCTCGTGAACGACTACTTCCCCTACTGGACGAAGGACGGAAAGGTCTACGCCGCGAACGGCGCGGCAAAGTCGTGGGCCTATGGTAATGATATGGCGTACGCCCCCGACGGCGTGGGCCTCGACTCGGTGCGGCGAGCCGTGAAAGGAGTCGCGATGGGAGAGAACTAGCGTGCAACGAGTTCAACGAACCCAGCAAGCAAGGAAAACAGCGATGCCAAAAAAGAAAAAGTCAGACATCACGAAGGTAGGCGCGGGCGGCGCGATCGTGCTTCCCGGCTACATGGCAGGCGCCCCGCTCGGGACGGAGGACCTTGAGCAGTACATCATTCCGCCGCGAATCAAGGTCGTCCAGAAGCAGGCCGACGAGCTGTTGCTCTCGAAGTTCAACGTCGGCGACGTCATCCTCGTCCCGAACCAGCTGGTGGTGGCCGAGATGACGGTCGACGACCGGGGCCGGCCGACCGACGACGCGGAATCGTTCTTCGTCGTGCCGGTGTACTTCTACGCGGAGTGGTGCACCTGGAACCCCATTCAGATGCGAGGCCAAACGGCTGCCATCCGGGAGCGCTCGCAGGACCCGAAGAGCACCATCGCCCAGAAGGCGAAGAACGCCGAGCTGCGGTACGAGCCGCACCCCGACAACCCGGAGTACAACATTCGCCACGTGGAGCACCTGAACTTCATCGTGCTCATCAGGGACCACTCGGCCTTCACGGACGAGCCCTGCATCGTGAGCTTCTCGCGAGGCGAGCACGGCGCCGGCCAGCGGTTCTGCAGTCTCCTGCGGATGCGAAAGGCCCCGATCTACGGATGCGTCTTCCAGTGCCGAGTTGGACCCCGCAACAACCAGCAGGGCGACTGGTTTGGAATCGACGTCGCGAACCCCGACGAGCCTCACCCGCCGTGGGTGACCGAGGACGAGTTCGAGGCGTACAAGGAGCTCCACGGGAAGTTCGCCGAGCTTCACAAGGGCGCAAAAATTCGCGTCGAGTACGAGGACCGGGAGGCTGCCCCGGCAGACGCGAAAGAAGAGTTCTGAGGCGGCGGCAGGCAGGGTTCGACTCCCTGCCTGCCGCGTATGTGGGAAGAGCTGATCAAGCAACTGGCGACCGAGTACGGCCTGCCGGTGCCGGACGTGCTCAGGGCGTGCGCCTCTTCGCTGGTTGAGTCAGAGGACTGGAACCGCGAGGCGAACTGCCGGGAGGCAATAGTCGCGGTCGTTCCATCCGACTGGTGGGTTGAGCTGAGCGGCGGACCGATGGACGGGCAGCGGACGGTCGCCCCGCCCGCGACCGCGGCAGTGATAATAGAAATGAACGAAAGACCAGGCGTTTGCTACGTGTACCTGAGACGGAGATCGACGAATGACTTCGACTACGACGAGCGTCGTGAAACTTAAGACGGGCCAAACGTACGTGCTCGGCCTGGAGACCACGGTGTGCCCGGCGGTGAACCCCCGGAAGGTTTGGCGGGCAATCGCCCGCATCCGGCGAGTGCCGCCGGGCACCCAGATCGCCGTGCTGGGCAGGACGCACAAGCGCAAGGTGCCCTGGTACAGGGTCCGGGCAGTCACGCCCGCGGGCCTGGTCGTCTACGGGTGGGTGAACTCGACGGCGTTGCTCAGGGAAGGGAGCCTCAAATGAAATGGAGAATCGAGCCAGCTAAGACGAAGATTGAGCGCGTGAATAACCGCCCGACGTGGTACGTGTACCGGGACGACGATCGTGAGTGGACTGCCGTCGTGTGGCGGTTCATCAACAAGGAATTCTCCTTGCGCTTCCGCAAGCAAGTGAGCGAACGCGACCTCAAATACGTCGAAGTGTTCTGCAGCAAGCTGCGGGCGGCGAACGAAACGAAGGGCATACTCATGAGCGTCACGGAAGACGATGGCGAAGACTGACCTCAGCCCGATCAACGTGGTAGCCGAGCTCGAGCGCTGTGGGTGGCCCTTTGAGTTCGCCGGCGAGGACGAGGTTCGCTGCCGGTGCCCGTTCCACGAGGACGAGATGCCGAGCTGCTCGGTGAACGTTGAGAAGAAACTCTTCCAGTGCCAGGCCGCAGGGTGCAGGAAGAAGGGCGACTTCCTGACGTTCCTCGCCGGCGCCCTCAAGACGCAACGGCGAGTCGTGTGGGAAGAACTTTCCCAGCGGTACGACTTCGACGCCGAAGTCAAGGTCATCAACCCCGCGACGGTAGAGCGCTACCACCAGGCGCTCTGGGGCGCCAAGCCGATGCTCAAGGAGCTCCGGCTCCGCGGAATAACGGAAGACATGCTGCGGCGCCACCGCATCGGCTACCACAACGGGCGCGTCACCATCCCGGTGAGCAACACGAGCGGCGTAATTGTCAACGTTCGCAGGTACCTGCCCGGGGCGCCCGGCCCGGACAAGATGAGAAACACCCGCGGGCACGGGAAGGTCCGGCTCTACCCGGTCGAGCAGCTCAGCTACGACACCGTCGTCGTGTGCGGCGGGGAACTCAAGGCCGTCGTGTCAGCGCACCACCTGAACCCGCACAAGATCGGCGCCGTGACGGCCACCGCCGGGGAGGGCAACTGGGAACACGACTTCAGCAAGCGCCTGCGGGAAAAACGAATCTACGTCTGCTTCGACGTGGACGACGCGGGCAGCGTCGGGGCCGACAAGGTGTGCGCTCGGGTGAAGGGCGACGCCAGCTGGGTGGGCAAGGTAGAGCTGCCGCTCGACCGCGACAAGTACCCGCACGGTGACGTGAACGACTGGTTCGGTCGAGAAAAGGCGACGGCCGAAATGTTCCTGGCGCTGCTCGAGTCCACGAAGGAATGGGAACCGGTAGTCGCGGCGACGTACCGGGACGACGAACCCGCGGTCGACGTGCACCTTGCCTCGGCCGTCAAGGCTGAGTACACTGCTCGCAGGGTGCGGGTGAAGGCCGTGATATCGGCAATGGATACAGCGCCGTACGTCATTCCGAGCAAGGTGCAGACGTCTTGCACCCGCAACCAGGACGGGTGCAGCGCGTGCCCCGTGTTCGCGGCCACCCCGGACGAGCACGGGTTCGTTTCGCTCGACATATCGCCCGAGTCGCCAGGCGTCATCGAGATGGTCGCGGCGCCGAAGAAGGCGCAGCGGGAAGCCATCATGGCGTCCCTCGGCGTACCGGGGTGCAAGACAGCCGAGTTTCGCCCGGTCGAGTACTTCAACGTCGAGGACGTCAGGCTGAGCCCGCAGCTGGAGATCAGCGAACGGCAGGCCGACCACATCATGCAACCCGCGCTCTGCGTCGGGCACGGGCTCGAGCTGAACGAGTCCTACCAGCTCGCGGGCCGCATGTTCCCCCACCCGAAGACCCAGCAGAGCGTGCTGCTCATCTCCACCTACGTCGCAACCCAGGACGCCCTAAGCAACTACGCGCCGACAGTCGACCAGCTCGGTGAGCTCGCGGTGTTTCAACCCGCCGAGTGGACGGTTGAGGGCATGCAAGCCAAGCTCGACGAGCTCTACGACGACCTGGAGGCGAACGTGACGCGAATTTTCCAGCGCCGCGACCTGCACGTCGCAATCGACCTCGTCTACCACTCAGTCTTGCTGCTGAACTTCGACCGTCGAGTCGTCAAGGGGTGGGCCGAAGCGCTCGTTCTCGGGGACAGTTCGCAGGGCAAGACGGAGACGACGACCCAGCTCATGCGACACTACGGGCTCGGCGAGCGAGTGGAGTGCAAGAACGCCACGGTGGCTGGTCTGCTGGGCGGCCTCCAGCAGATGGGCACGCGGTGGTTCGTGACGTGGGGCGTGATACCCACGCACGACAAGCGACTCGTCGTGCTCGAGGAACTGAAGGGCGCAAGTCCGGAAGTCATCGCCAAGCTGACCGACATGAGGAGCTCTGGCATCGCGGAGATTCCTAAGATCGAGAAGCGGCGTACCCACGCGAGGACTCGCCTCATCGCCCTGTCTAACCCGCGAAGTGACTCGCCCCTTTCAACGTACAGCTTCGGCGTGGAGGCGGCGAGGGAACTCGTCGGCGGGCTCGAGGACATTCGCCGGTTCGACCTCGTTCTCCTCGTCTCCGCCGACGAGATCGACGCGGCAGCGCTGAACGAGCTGATGCGCTCGCGGCCCAAGGTCAAGCACCGCCACACCAGCGAGCTCTGCCGGCGGTGCGTGCTGTGGGCGTGGACCCGCGAGCCGGAGCAGGTTGAAATTACCGAGAAGGCGTTCGCAGCGTCGTTGGACGAATCTACCCGCCTGTGCAACAAGTTCTCCGAAGTCATCCCCATCGTCGATCGCGGGTCGATGCGGTTTAAGCTCGCCCGGCTCGCGGCAGCACTCGCCTGCCGGACGTTCAGCTGCGGCAAGAACCCGGAGGTCGTCGTCGTGCGAAACTGCCACGTGCTGTACGTTTCGCAGCTGCTCGACCGCGTGTACTCTGGCCGCGTCAGCGGATACCTTGACTTCTCGAACGCCGTTCAAGCCCAGGGCACGCTGCTGAACCCCAACAAGGTCAAGGCCCACGTGCTCCAGGTGCCGTACCCGAGTGACTTCGTCGAGCAGATGCTGCACACAAACGAGATAGAGCTTCGAGACATCTGCGACTGGTGCGGGTGGGACAAGGGCGACGGCCTCCAGCTGCTGAGCTACCTCGTACGAAAACACGCGCTAGTTCGCGACGGCCGCGGCTACCGAAAGACCCCGCCGTTCATCGAGCTGCTGAAGGCGCTCAAGCTCTCACCGGAAATGAAGGTACTGGACCGACCCGAGTTCCTTGAAGAGGAGTTCTAGCAATGCACGAAGCAATGAGGATGGTGAAGGAGTTCCAGGACAAGCTGTACAAGAATTCGCGGCAGCACCGGCTGTTGAACCTTCCGTTTCACCACGTAATCGACACGAGCGCAGCGCTGCGAGCCAGCGGGGAAACCTTGGCCGGCGTGGCTGCAAGGCTCGAGATTACCCTCAGCCACGCGGGGTACGACCCCCGCGTGCTGCGGGCCCACCTCCAGGTCGAGGAGCTCGGGGAGGAGCTTCTTGCCTTGGCGAACTGCGACGAGCTTGCGGTGCTCGACGCCCTGGCCGACCTCGCGTACGTGGCGGTTGGAACGGCGGTCACCTTCGACCTGCCGCTGACCGAGGCCTTCGACGAAGTACACCGGAGCAACATGACGAAAGAACGACAGAGCGGCGACGAGGGCGACCGGTTTCGCAACAAGGGTCCGAACTGGGAAGCCCCCGACCTGGGGCGAGTACTAAAGGAGCATCGTCGATGAACGCGCTTGGCATCCACGTGTTCGCCGGCGGGTTTACCGCCGGCGTCCAGCGAGTGTTTCCTGTCTCAGCTCAGCTGGAAATCCACGACTTTGGCCGCGAGAGCGTCGCCGACCTCAACGTCCCGTTCGTCAACTGCGAACGGTGGGAAGACTGGCCGGACGTGGAGGCGGACTTCGCGTTCGGCAACCCGCGGTGCACTGGCTTCAGCACCATCACGGCCGGGCAGGGCGAGAAAACCCACGGCCCGTGGGCGAAGCAGACGAAGGACGTGCACGACCTCTGCCGGTACGCGTCCGGCGGAAACGTTCCGATCATCATCTGGGAGAGCGTCCAGCAGGCGTACAGCGTCGGCAAGCCGTTGCTCGACTGGCTCCGGGACGAGCTGTTCTTCCCGCGAGGGTACCGCATCGCCCACGTGTTCATGAACGCAGCTAGCTTCGGCAACTGCCAGGTTCGCCGTCGCTACTTCTTCGTCGCGTACAAGCGCGAGCGCAACTTCAACGTTGCACCGATGGTGCTACCCGCCCGGCAGGCAACGGTCCGAGACGTCATTGAAAAATTCTTCGACCGTCCTGCTCGCCCGTGCAACTTCTCGCGAGACCCGAACTACGACCGCGACTCGTACCTCAAGCTGCACGAGCACGAGCTCGCGGTGGTGCCGTGGCTGCCGGAACGCTGCTGCCTCAACAGGTTTGCCCGCACGCAAATTGCTCAGTTGAAGCAAGTATGTCCGAAGTACTACCGAACTTGGGTCGAGCGAATAAGCGAACGACCGTTCAGCATGCACTGCATCAACCGCATCGCGTGGGACCGGCAGTGCCCGACGCTGCACAGCTCGTCCAAGCGGCTCATCCACCCGGAGCTCGACCGGCCGCTCACCGTTGGGGAGCTCGCGGAAATTATGGGGTGGGGAAGCCGCATACCTCGCGGTCTCAAGCCGGTAGCCCAGCTCGTGAAGGGCGTCGTGCCGGCCGCCGGCGAGTGGCTCGCCCGGCAGGCGAAGGCCTACTTGCAGGACGAGTGGGGTGGGGAGGACTGGGAAAGCAAGTACAATCACAACGAGGGCCGGTGGGTGGGCAGCTGGCTCAAGGGCCAGCCGTTGGAGAAGGTCTTCAACCTCACCCACTACAGCCCGTCGCTAGAGGAGATAGGAAATGAACGTCTTTGATCGCGTGGACGACATGTGGCTCGACGCGCTGAGCCTGCTCACGTCGCTGGACGAGCCGTACCAGAGCCGGGCAGGATGGTGCGTCGAAACGTTGGGGTACCAGGGCACGCTGGTTTCGCCCGACTACAACTTCGTGCTAAACCCGCGGCGAAAACTCGACCCGGTGTACGCCGCCGCGGAGTTCATCTGGTACCTGAGCGGGGAGCGCGACATTACTCGCATTGTCGCGTACGCGAAAAGGTACGGTGACTTCGCGGAAGGGTCGACGGCCTGGGGCGCGTACGGGTGGCGGTGGCACAACGACCCTGCCTTCGTTGCGGAGAACCAAGACGGACCTGAAGACCAACTGCTGGCGGTCATTCGACTGCTGCGGGAGAAGCCCGAGACTCGGCAAGCCGTGATGACGATGTGGAACGCGGGCGACCTTCCGCACGCCATCGAGGGCGGCCACAAAGACATGCCGTGCACCCTGAGTCTGCAGTTCCTCCTGCGGGAAGACAAGGTTCACCTGGTGACCACGATGCGAAGCCAGGACGTTTGGCTCGGGTTTCCATACGACGTATTCTGCTTTACCTGCCTGCAGCGACTCGTGGCAGCCGCGTGCGGAAAAGCAATCGGAACGTACGTGCACCAAATTGGGACACTCCACCTGTACCAGGACAACTTTCGCGCGGCCGTCGAGGCGATGAGTCCGCGACACGCGACAAACGCCCGGGTCCGCGGACGCTTCAAGGGGCACGCCGCGAGCAACTCAAGAAGCACGCCGTACGAGCACGGCGGGTGGACCATTCCCGTCGTTCCCGTGGACGTCGCCGCTGGCATAAACTCGGCCGTCCAGTTCGAGACCGCGTTTCGAGAAAACGGCAGCCAGGTAGAGGACGTTATCGAGTTCATCGACGAGGCTTTCGCTCGCCGCAACATGCTGCGGGACCTGGTGCTGCTCTGCGCCAGCAAGTGGACGCCCTTGCACGCTGAACTTCTCTCCAGCCCGCTCATGAAGGAGGCGCTCCTTGCTGCAAGATGATGGCCTAGAGCCGACGGCAAAAGGCAATTAAAGGAGATACGTTATGCTGATCGTTGAAGGCACCGACCTGGTAGGCAAGACGACTTTGTGCCACGCCCTAACGGCGGAGCTAGCCAAGGACTGGCCGTGCACCTACGCGTGGTTCGGCAGGCTGCCTGAAACGTGGAACTACTACTGGTGTTACCTCCTGCGGATGTCAAGGTGGGTAATTCAGGACCGGTTCCACATGAGTGAAATCGTGTACCGCAAGGCGCGTGACGAGCACCAGAGACTCTACCCCCAAACGTACCGCCTGCTCGACGCGCAAGCTCGGCTGCTCGGCTCAGTAACGGTCGTAGTTCTCTCGACCGACGCGCTCATTCGCGCCGAGTACGACGTGCGCCGCGACGAAGAAACCCACACCCTCCAGCAAATACTTCACGCCAACCGACTCTTCGCCGGCCTCGCCGAAGGCCACGGCGCGCTTCACAACGAGTACGGTCCCGTGGACTGCGACTTCGTGCACGTCGCCGGCGAGCGCGCTGGATGGCCGGGCTCTAACGTTGAGTTCATCAAGAAAGTTACGACGCTGTACGTCGAGCGGCAGGCCTGCATCCACTCGCTGCTGCAAGGAAGGAGGCACGAGCATGAATCGCTACGTTGACAAGCTGGTGAAATTCGTTCGGTTCGGCATCGACCTCGCGACCCTGTCGACCTGCCGGCGAACCAAGAACGGGGCAGTAGTGTTCCCGTGCAACTGTTCGGCCGTGTACGCCATCGGGTACAACGGACCGGCCCGCGGGTTGCCCAACGACGGGTGCACCGGGGTGAAAGGTGAATGCGGCTGCGCGCACGCAGAAGGTAACGCGATAGCCAAGCTCGACCCGCAGCGAGCGAAACCCTGCATCATCTACTGCACGTCCATGCCGTGCGCCTGGTGCGCCAACCTGATCATCAACGTTCGCGTCGTCGTAGGCGTGGTTTACTCTGCCGAGTACCGGAGCGAACACGGTCGCAAGTTACTCTTGCAGGCCGGTATTCCTTTTGTCGGCGTTCGCCTACTGTTTGAGTCTGGTCTGAACTTTGAGGCACCCATCTATGATACGCTTCGCCAATGGCGGAAGGCTGGTACAGTCGTGTGACGAGCTGCCAGCGCTGGAGAACGCCAAGCGACTCTACCTTGACTTCGAAACGACCTCGGGCGATTTTCGCAAGGACAGCCTGAACCCGTGGCAGAACTGTTCCATTGCCGGCGCGTGCGTAACCGTAGACGACGCGGAGGGCGCGTGGTACGTGCCCGTTGGCCACGCGGACGAGCGGTGGAACCTTCCGCGGGAAAACGTTCTCAGGTGGCTTACCCAGGTCGTCGGTTCGGCCGACGAGTGGGTCAACCACAACATCAAGTACGACGCGCACGTCGCGGCTAGGGAAGGCGTGCAGTTCGCCGGTCGCCTCGTCGACACGCTCACCGGGTCGAAGATCATTGACTCGGACCGCGTAATGCGCGGAGGGTACGGGCTCTCGACGCTGAGCGAGTCGTGGCTCGGCTACGACATTTCGCCCCTTGAGAAGCGAGTCAAGGCTTACCTCTTCGGGCTCAGCCGGTGCAAAGACTACGGCGAGGTGCCGGCTGACATCCTGGGCGAGTACGGGTGCGGGGACGTCTTTTCGACCCGCATGCTGCTCAACTACGTCGAAACCAGGATGCCCGAGCAGTGCAAGGCGGTGTGGGCTACCGAGGTCGACTTGACGTCTGCCCTCTTTGACATGGAGGAGACGGGTCTCAGGGTCGACGCCCAGGAGCTCAAGATCAAGGAGTTCCAACTGCTCCACGAGCTGCTCGCCATCGAGGAGAAGCTGCACGCGACGTTCGGAACGCTGATCAGGCCCCACGTGAACGACGACTGCTTCGACCTCCTGTGTAACCGCTACGGGCTGCCCGTGCTCGGGTGGACGAACGAGGAAAAGCAGAACGAAGAACACAACCCGTCGTTCACCGCCGACGTTCTCGGGAGGTACCTCCGACACCCGCTCGTCGCCACGGACCCCGAGCTCACCAACGCCGTGAACCTCATGCTGCGGTACCGCAAGCGGAATACCCTGCTGACGCTCTTCGTGCGGGTGCTCCAAGACCTGGCAGTCGACGGGCGGGTCCACTCGCAGTACAACCAGGCAGTGCGAACGGGGCGAATGTCAGCTCGGAAGCCCAACTCGCAGCAGCAGAGCGAGGAGTCAAAGGCGCTCATTCACCCGGACGACGGACAGGTGTTCATCAGCGCTGATTCTTCGCAAATTGAGTTCAGGCTCATCGTTCACCTCATCCGCGACCACTGGGCAATCAAGGCGTACAACGAGGACCCGGACACCGACTTCCACCAGTGGGTCGCCGAAATGTGCGGCGTTCCACGGCGGCCGGCAAAGAACATCAACTTCATGATGGCGTTCGGAGGTGGAAAGAAACGTGCAGAAAAAATGCTTGCTGCCGACATGGGCCTCGTCGGGCAACTCATGAACACGGTGGACGAACTCGTCGCCGCGGGCGAGGTACCGGAAGAGCAGCGGGCGGTCGTGTTCAACGCCCTCGCCCGCCGCCGGGCCAGCGCCGTGTACCGAAAGTACCACTCGACGCTACCCGGCATCAAGAGGACGAGCTGGCGAGCAAGCGAAAAGTTGAAGGCTCGAGGCTACGTCTTCAACATGCACGGCCGCCGCCGGCACCTCCCGAAGAACGTTTCGTTCAGGGCGTTCAGCTCAGTCGTCCAGAGCGACGCGGCAGACGTAATGAAGGAACAAGCCGTCGCGACGGCACCCCGATTCAACTCGGTCGTGCGGTCGCTCGGAATTCGGCAGGCCGCCATCGTCCACGACGAATTCCTGTTCCTGGCAGACGAGGCCGTCGGCCGCGACCCGGCCGTTCTCGCCTACCTCGTCCGCGAGCTCGAGAAATCACGAATCGAATACCGGGTCCCCATCCGGGTCAACATCGGGGTCGCGGACGGCTCGTGGGCGAAGGCCGGCGACAAGCAGGCCAGGGTCCAGGTCGACCGGGCCCTCCCTGACCCTGTTTCCGGCCGAGGTTGACCGAGGACGGACGTTTGGGGCGATCAGGTGGAACTACCCGTCCTCGAAAATCGACCGGCTTAGGTGGCCTGTCAAGGCTTCCCTAACCCTTGCCCAGGCCTGGAGTTACGTCGTATAGTTTATTCAAGAAATACACCATAAGTCTAGTGTTAGACTGGCTTTACGTAATTACCTAACTTTGGTCAACTCGAGGCAATAATTGCAATTCTTAACGGTACTTATGGCCTGAAGTTTTATTCGTAAAATATTCATTTTACCGTGTACAAGACGGCCCTGACCCGTTAGAATACAGGTAGATGAAACGGAATTGATAGACTGCTCTTTGACAACCGAATCGCGAAAACAACGATCCACGCAGTGGCGCCTGCCTGGCTGATTCTGGCCAGGGACCCAGCTGGCTGGTCAACTTCCCCAGTGGCCGGCATCAGCGTTCGGTGCCCTGATCCGCGATTTGCGATTCATTGGGTGCGGCGAAGCCGGCAAGGCACGGGTCGCGGGGCCCGTTACCGACGGCGAGACTTGCCAGCCACCGCCGCGATTTACAAAGCAGCTCCAATCCCCGAACCGCCGCAGCGGCGGCCGACCGCATGGAAGAGCAAGACAATCAAGCTTGCCGGACTGCCCCATATTGCCGGGCACGGAGCTGGAACCCAGAAGCGGGCAGAGCCCTCGCGGGACGGACGCGCTTGCTGGAGTGCTAATTTCCTGAAGCCGAAACCGCGGAGCAATCCGCGGTCCGCCGCGACGACGGGCAGCGCGGCGCCGACGAGGCAAGCCCAAAACAGGAGATAGTACGATGACTATGCACGCGATCGCAACCGGAAGAACCCGCAGCGGCAAGAGACTTCTGCTGAACAGCGACGGCAAAGGCACCACCGTTCGTCGCAACGCGTGGCTGTTCCACTCACGACATGGAGTCCTGAAGGCGCTCCGCCGCGTAAGAAGCCGGACGCCGTTCTTCGGCGCCATGAGCTACGTAGCCGTGACGACCTCCTTCAGCAAGTAAGCCGAAACCCGCCCCGCGGCGGGTCCGGCGGGAGTGACCTCCCGCCGCTGACGAGGCAGGTCCTCGGGCTTCAGATTGGAGATAGTACGATGACTAGCAAAAAGACCACGCAGGTTAGCAAGGTTGAAGGCGCCCTGGAAATCGCGGCGAAGCACCTGCACGCCGCGAAAACCGCTGCCGAGCAGCTCGGCCTGGTCAACACGGCGAAGCGCATCGACGCCGTCGCGAATCGGATGGCCAAGATCGTCCCGGCCAAGGAGGCCGCCCGGGCGGCGAAGGCCGCCGACCGCGAAGCCAACAAGGCTGCTCGCGAGGCCGGGAAAGCCGACCGCGTGAAGGCCAAGGCCGCGAAGCAAGAGGCCCGCACTATCAAGCTGCGGAACCGGCTGAAGAGGATTCACGCCGAGGCGAAGGCCGCCGGCGTCGAGCTGTAAGCCGAAACCCCGCCCCGCGGCGGGGTCCGGGCAGGACGGGCTCCTGCCCGCTGACGAGGCAGCCCAACAGGAGATAGAACGATGACGAGAATCCGACCCGGTGAAGCCAAATGCATCGCGAACTGTTACATGCGAGACCTTGGCTGGGACGACTACTCAGTATACCGGACCGCTGCCGTTCACGTTGGCCGAGTGGTCCACGTTGCGGGTTGCTGCAACGGCGTGCCGACCAAGATCAAGTTGCTGATCGACGGTCAGACGAAACAGGTCGTTGACGAAGCTGCTGTTCGCTAGCCGAAACGCGCCCAAGGGCGCGTCCGGCGGGAATGACCGCCCGCCGCTGACGAGGCAGGTCCTCACAGGAGATAGCACGATGAACGTGAAAGCAACGATGACGAAGCTGCGGGACTCGGTGCAGAGCCAGCTGGCCATCCTGCAGGAAGCTGAGAAATACCTGGCGAAAGCCAACGCGTCGGACGCCGCGGTGTTACTCTACGAATTGGCCGACGAAGCTGAAGTCAGCATGAACACGGCCAACGAGCTTGGCACGGAACTCGAATAAGGGCGACGACGGAATTGACAATCGAGTAGGAAGCCGAAACCCCGCCGCGGCGGGGTCCGCCGGACCTGGGCAGGCCGGCGCCGACGAGGCAGCCCAACAGGAGATAGGACATGGGACGCTACAACGTTCGCGAAGATTTGCAGTTTCGTACCAACGCCGAGGTGGTACGAATCTTTGCAACCAGCGGGCCGAACGCAGTAAAGGTCATGCAGCTGCTGAAAAACAAGCAGTACGACGAAGCAGCGGCGTTCATCCAAGAACGCATCGGTCGCGAAGTCGTGGCCAACCCGGAAGCTGCCGCCGCCGTCGTGCGCGAATACGGCGACCGGATCCTCGCTCCGCCGCCGTGGTAAAGCCGAAACCCCGCCGCAGGGCGGGGTCCGCCGGACCTGGGCAGGCCGGCGCCGACGAGGCAGCCCAACAGAAAGGAGATAGAACATGAACCTGAAAGACTGGGTTCTCGAGCGGCACGACCACTGGTGGCGGTACTTGCTGGACCGCGTCGGTGGTTGCTTGCTCGGGAGCAGGGACAAACCGACGGTCGACTTCTACTCGCGGGCCGGGTCGACGGCCGGGCGCGGCAGCAAGAACCGCTGCCGGTACAACCTGGCCTTCGTCGCGACGATTTCTCGCAAGGAATTCGACTGGGTGGTGTGCCACGAGTGCTGCCACGCGTTCGCCAAGCGACTGATGCCGGACTCCTCGTCGCACGGCGAGCTGTGGCTGTGGCTGTACCGCGACGTGTGCGAGAGCCAACGAAACAAGTACCACAACTACGACGTCGGGGTAGCCAGCAAAGCAGCCCCCGGCCTTCGCAAGCTGCTGCGACTTGCGAAGAAAATGAAAGGACTGAGACAATGATAGCGAAATGCGACCGGTGCAACGAACGATTCGACTCGCACGACGGCGGCGTCCGCTGTGCTTGCTGCGGACTGACGTGCTGCCCGACGTGCGAGGACGGCGGACACCGCACGGTCGACGACCTCTGTAAAACGTGTGCCGCACTCAACCCACAATTCCCGGCTGTAACTGACATCGGAAATCTCAAGTTTGCAGTAGAGAAAACTGAACACTGGAAACCAGCGTTTGATTTCATGCCAGAACAATCTTTGCTGGCGTGGTACTTGTTCTGGCGTGAAGACGTAGACGACAGCCCGCGTACACCGTTTGGCATGCTCCGTCGCATACGAGCATTCTACGACGTTGATCGCGGTGCACTCATTCGCGCGTTGACTCGCGAGTACGCTACATCTTAAGCCGAAACCCCGCCCCGCGGCGGGGTCCGGCGGGAGTGACCTCCCGCCGCTGACGAGGCAGGTCCTCGGGCTTCAGATTGGAGATGACCCAATGGCAAAGGGACGCAAGGGACGCAAAGGCAGCGGAACGGACACGACTCCGACTCGCGTCGGCGGCAGCGCCACGCCCGGCACCGAGGACGACGCCGGCAAGAAGAAGAAGCGAATTCCCCACCCGCTGGTCGACAACGCGGACGAGAAGAAGTACCCCTTCGACGGCGTGCCCGACGACTTCGATGCGTCGAAGCACAGCTCGCTGAAGAAGAAGGACTTCAAGCTCGACCACATGTACTTCACCTACCGGGCCGACCACCTGGAGGCGACTGTCAAGGACATGCGGTCTAAAGCCGAGCTGGCCAAGAAGCTCGGCAGCTCCAAGGACCGGGCCAAGGCCAAGAGGCTCGTCAAGATGCAGAGCAAGATGAAGGAACTGCGGGAGCAGCTCGTGGCCCAAGGCGTGGACGTGGACGGGATACTGGCAGCCCAGGACGCCGACGAGAAGGAGTGAAAACCGAAACCCGCCGCGGGGCGGGTCCGCCGCGGGCGGTGCCGCGGCGCTGACGAGGTTACCCCAGCCTAGACCACGCCCGCACGCGGGCGTGCAGCGGGAAAGGAAACAGTACAATGGCCAAGAAGAAGCCAGCAGTCAAGCTGCACCCTTCGTTTTCCAGAATCGAGGAAGTGCGAGAGCTGGAGTCGTCCCTCAAGCTGGACCGCGTGATGCTTCGCTCGCTTCGCGAGCAAAGGGACCTGAAGCCGCTGTACGCGGAGCGTACGAGGATCCAGCTGGAGATCATTGCGAGGAGTGAAAGGATCGAGACGACGAAGATCAAGGAAACGAAGGTCCAGCAAAAGATGGCAAGGACAAAAAAGCGCCTCGTCTTGCTGCAAAACAAGTCTCGAATTGAAAAGCTCACAAAGCTCGCGGCGGAGGCCAAGGAAATCAGAAAAGAATTAGCCGCGCTCGAGAAGTGACCACCGGCCCGGCGTCCTCGGACGCTGGGCCATTTTTATGTATTCATAAAAATAAAAGTATTGACATGCGTGAATACGCCCGTTATAATACAGGTATGTGGAAGCACGACCTGCTAGACGCCGCGCCGTGGAAGGGAAGGGGCCGACCGCGGTACGCCCACCTCAAGATCGACGGACACCGTCGCACGTTCTTCGTGCAAGAAAGCGGAGCAGTGGTTGCCTTCACCACTCGCGGACACGACGACTGGCCGAACCTTCGAGAGCTGCCCTTCGCCCTCAGCGTCGTGAAGCTTCCGCCGCTCACGAGCGTAGACGCTGAGCTGTACGTGCCGGGGTACCCACGGAGCGAGGTGAAGCACCGACTCGCGACCGGCGGGACGGGCCTCCGGCTTGCCGTGTTTGCGCTGCCGTGGTACGCGGGCCTGTGCCGGTACGGGGCCGAGCTAGGGTGCGTTGAAAACCTGTGCCGAACGCACGGCCTGGAGTTCGCTCCCTTCTGCATACCCACGGCGGGGTGGACGACCGAGGGCCTGCTCAAGCTGACCGACGGCGAAGGGTGGGTGCTGAAGACCGCCAACTACCGCGGGTGGTGGAAGCTGAAGCGAGAGCGAACGATCGACCTGGTCGTGACAGGGTTCAAGCAGTCCGACAGCGACAAGTACATCGGCGGAGTTGGCTCGATTCGGTGCAGCGCGCTCAACGCCCGCGGCCAGCTCGTCGAGGTAGCGAGCGTCAGCGGCATGAGCGACGAGGTCCGCTGGGACATCAACGAGCACTTGGACCTCGGCCGCTGCCTCCAGGTGCGGTACCAGTACGTGGGCAGTCGGGGCCGCTTGCTGCACCCGAGGTTCGACGGCTGGCGAGACGACAAGCGCCCCGACCGCTGCACGACAAGTCAGGATCCGGACCTCGAGGAAGTATGGGATGGCGAGAAAAACTAAATTTGTCAAGCTGAGTCTCGACTGCCCGGACTGCGGACTCCTGTGGGTCACGGGCGTTTGGACGCGCACGGTCAACCCGGTGAAGCCGGGCGACGTGTGGGGCGTGGTGCCGTGCAAGGACTGCGACGGGCGGGAGAGCGTGGTAATTTCGTGCAAGTAACGGCTAGCACAACGCGAGCAACCGACGCCCGGTGCTGGGTGTGCGGCAAACCAATCGCCCGGGGCGCGAAGAACGTGCGAGTAGTGAACACGCAGCAGCCTGCCCACCCGGCGTGCGCCTACCGCGAGGTCGAGCACAGGCGGGAGCAGTACAAGGACGACTGCGACGCGACGCTGGCGAAGCTCCGGCGCCTCGTCCCCAACCTGAGGAGATTTTACGATGCAACAAAGTGACCACCGGACCGCCGCCGACGCCGCCGCGATGATGGAAACCTTCCAAGGAATGGGCATCGCGTGCAAGCAGCGCGACAAGCGCGTCATTGCAACGTTCAGGGCCAGCGACCTGTCGAAAATAATGGGCGTCGCGAGCGCCGCGGCGGTGAGGGCGGGGGCGGAGACCGTGCTCCAGCGAGACAGGGTCGGCCGCAACGACCCCTGCCCGTGCAACTCAGGAAAAAAATACAAGAGGTGTTGCCTTGACGAACGATGACGAAGCGAAGAAGCTCTGCGACGCCGTGGACTGGTTCGCGGCCCAGATGAAGAAACGCCTGCTCGAGTGCCTCGCGAAAGGGCGCGCGGGGTGGGACGACCCGGGCTGCAACATCGACGAACTCGTCGAAATGCACTGCAACGCGCTCGAGGCCGGCGGCGAGAACGAGGTCGACCTCGCCAACTTTTGCATGTTCTACGCCTGGAGACGGGAATGCGAATAATGGTCGCGAAGACCGGCGGCAGCGTGGCGTGCGACGAGCGCTCGCGGGCCAAGGCGAGCCCGGTCGGCGACACGACCGGCGGCGTGATGGGTCTCATCCGCGGCCTTCTCGACCTCGGGCACGACGTCTGCCTGTTCGGCGCTCGCCGCGGCGCGCTGCCCGCGGGCGCGTGGGGCGTCGCCCCGAAGAACAAGGACCTGGACGAGCTGAGCACCGTCAAGGAGGTCACCCGCGTCTACGACGCAGCAGTCGAAGAATTGCAGGCGTTCGGACCCGAGGTGTGCCTCAACGTAGGCGGACCGGCTGCCTCGTGCAGCTGGATCGGCAACCCGCGGGGCGTCGGCCTCCAGACGTGGGCCATAAAGTACACCGGCCCCGCCCTGTACGCGATTCAGAAGCTCAAGCTGCCGCGGATCGTGGTCATCCACGACCCGAGAAACTACCCCATAGAACATGAGATGCTGCACTGGGAACACTGCGTGCCGCAGGCCGTCCTTTCGCTCGAGGAAGCGGACTTCACCTTTCGCTCGCTCCACCGGCGCTGGCGGGTCAAGACCGTCCGCAGCCTCGGCGAGAACTGGTGGAGCTACGGCCTGCCGTACGAGAACGGGCCAACCCACAGTTTGCTGCTCCCCGTGGCTCGCGACTTGCTGCTTGCCGTGGCCCACGGGCACTTCAAGGACCCGAGGCTCCGAAAGGGCCGCGAGGCCGTCTGGCGAAATTTGCTCGAGAAGTACCGCGGGCCGTTGCTCGACATCGCCGGCAAGGACTGGGACGCCGCCGCGGGCTGGCTGCCGGGCAGCGTTCGGTGGCTCGGGGTGGTGAAGCCCGGCAAGGTTCGCGAGCTGCTCCTGCGAACGTCGTGCGGCCCGATCGTGCCCATCGCCGACAAGTTCGTGACGAGCAAGATCAGGCAGTACGCGCTGTACGGCGCGCTGCCGCTGCTCCACGGCCGGGGCGAGTTCCTCACCCACGACTACGAGTACCGGTACGTCCCGCAAGACGCAGAAATTCGCGTGAGCAACGCCGCTGAGCTCAAGGAAGCAACGTGGCGGGCCGACTCCGACGAGCCCTGGCGCCGCGCCTGGGTCGACAAGATACGCAAGGCCACCGGGCCTGACTTTTCCGTAGTCGAGCACTGCATGGAGCACTACGATGACTACCCCAGTTATTCCTGACCCGTACGGCTACGAGCTGGCGCTCGACTTGCACGGCTGCAACGCCGCCAAGTTCACCCGCGCCAGCATCAGCGGGTTCATGTGGCGGCTGTGCGACGTGATCAGCATGACGCCGCACGTCCTGCACTTCTGGGACGACGTCGGCGTGCCGTTCGGCGAGAGACAAACAAACCCGAAGACGAAGGGCACGAGCGCAATTCAGTTCCTCATGGAGAGCAGCATCGTGCTGCACTCGCTCGACCAGCTCGGGTCCGTCTTCGTTAACATCTTCTCGTGCAAACCGTTCAACCCCGGCGAGGCCACGGAGTTTACTGCTTCGTGGTTCGAAGCAAAGGTAACCCGAGCTCACGAACTGGAAAGGTCTTCATGCTAAACATCACGGAAGAGACAACGACGGTGCCCAGGGACGGTTCGCTCCTCGAGTCGCTCGGCGCAATCCGCCGCGACGGGCTGCTCCGGGTCGTGGTCGAGCAGGAAATCGAACACGGGTACGACGTGGGTGTACTCCGCATGGTCGGCGAGCCGCTGCCCGACCTCCACGACCCGCTCCGATTCGTCCGTCGACTCGTCCACGACGACCGCGAGTTCGTCGCAGCCATGGTCGTGCCCGCGGGAATCGGCGCCGCGGTCGGCGGACACGCCGGGGACGCGACGCCGGCAGCAAGGGTGCTGGCCGCCGCGTGCGACTGGCTGATCCTGCACCCCAACGTCGTAAACGCATCCGACGTCAACGAGATGCCCGCCAACGCCCTGTACGTCGAGGGCAGCGTGTTCGCCCAGGTGATGATGGGCACGTGCGGCCTCAGGCGGGTGAGGAGCAACCGCGTGCTGCTGGCGGTCGACGAAGGAGCGCCCGGGCCCGTGCGAGACGTGGCGCACAACACGGCGGCGGCGGCGAGGGCAACGCTCGGCATGCGGGTCGACTCCGTCGAGGTGCCGCTGCCGTGCCTGCGGGCAGGGTGGAGCGACTCCGGGCGAGCCGTGGGCGCCATTCAGAACTTCGAACGCCTCCTGAAGCGAGTGGGCACCGACGACTACGACGCGCTAGCCGTCACCTCGCCCGTCCACCTGGACGGCGACCACGACGAAATAGCCGGCGCCTACTTCAAGAACGGCGGCGTGAACCCGTGGGGCGGCGTCGAGGCGATGCTGACCCACGCGGTGAGCTCGGTTCTGGGCGTGCCGTGCGCCCACGCCCCGATGGTCTCCGACGAGAACCACTGGCACCTGGACGTCGGCCGGCCGAGCGACCGCATGGCCGCAGAAGTCATCAGCATGGGCTACCTGTTCAGCGTGCTCAAGGGCCTGCACCGAGCGCCGCGCATCGAGGCGAGCCTCTACGGTACGATGGGCGTCAGGGAAATCTCAGCACTCGTGACGCCGGAGCGCTGCCTTGGGCTGCCCGTCATCGCGGCCCGCCTGCAAGGCATTCCCGTCGTCGTGGTACGCGACCAGGAGAACGTCATGAAGAACTCCCAACCGCGCCCGACCGTGCGCAACTACCTCGAGGCCGCCGGCGTGCTGCTGGCGATGCGGGAGGGAATGGCAACGTGAGCTGGTTTGACGTAATGCACGAAACCCCCGTGCCGTACGGCGAGGAGTACCCGCCGTTCAAGCGCGTCTCGATAGAGACGGCGACGGGGTGCACCCGCCGGTGCGAGTTCTGCCCGGTGTCGTGGCACCCGCCCCGCGGCAAGCACCCCATGCGCGACGAACTGTTCGCGAAAATCGTGGGCGAGCTGGCGGGCTTCCGCGGCGTCGTTCAGATGTACCTGCTGAACGAGCCGCTGCTCGACCCGAAGTTCCTCGAGCGGGCCAGCGAGCTTCGCGAGTCGTGCCCGCGGGCGACGATCCAGGTGGCCACGAACGGCGACCCGCTGCGGAACTGGCGGGTGGCGATGGCCGACCTCGAGGCGGCAGGCGTGAACGCCATGCACTTCAGCTGCTACAGCGACGACGACTGGGCCTCGGCAGGGGTGCTGATGAGCGGCTACCGCGTCACGGAACACCCGTACCGCCGCCACCCGGTCCGGCGGCTCCACGTCGCCCGGCTCGACTTTAGGCCGGGCAAGCGAAACAAGTTTCTCACCCGCCTCCACCCGAGGGGGCGAGAAGGGGCAGGGAAGGCCCCGGACGCGTACTGCTCGCGGTGCCAGAACCACATCGTCGTGACGCAGGGCGGCGACGTGCCCTTGTGCTGCGCCGTCGATCCGCTGGACCTGAAGCTCCCGCGGCACGGCAACGTTCGAGACTCGACCCTCAAGGAAATTTGGAACTCGAGGTCGATGTTCGAGTACCGCCTCCACACCCAGCAGAGGAAGCGCGACCTCCCGGGGTGCGAGCGCTGCAGCCACCGGATGGCGTACCCCCACGTGGTAAGAAAGGTGTCGATGCCATGACCTGCCCGTTCTGCAAGGGCGAGGGCTGCGAGAAGTGCAGCGGCTCTGGCCGAATAACGGTAGTCGTCGGCGAGCGAATGTACATCCAGCACGTGTGCCGCGTGCCGTGGACCCGCCGGCTGGCCTTCCGGTACGGCTCGTACCGCGCCGGCCCCGGCCTCGCGAGGCTGAACCGCCTGGTCGGCAAGGCCTGGTGGGGGATAAACCTCCTGCCGCCCTCCCCGGAGTGCGGCGCCTGGAGCGCGGACGCGGCCACCGCGAACTGGGTCGCCTTCGAAATCCAGCCGCCCGCCGTGCTGCTGGGCGCGAGGGTCGCCGCAGCGGCGGGCTTCGCGGGCGCCGGCGTGCCGAGCAAGGTGTGCGGGTACGTCATCTTCCCCCACCCGAGCGGCAGGAGCCGCCTGTGGAACGAGCCAGGCATGGAGGAAGCATGCAGGGAGGTGTTCGATGAAAGTTGAAATAAACGACAGGAAGATCGTGCTGACGTGCGAGAGCGAGCAAGAGCGCAAAATTCTGGCCCAGGCGGAGGGCGGCGAGTACGTCGTCGCCCGGATGTACTCCGGGGCAATGGAGCTAAGGAGAAAGGCGTGAGCAACCCAATGCTGTCGATCAGGAGCGTCTCCGCGACGCCCGTCGAGAGAATCGCCGTTCGCCGGTGGCCCGCGCCCGCCCCCCGCCCGGTGAAGCCGGCGAAGGAGTGGAACGTCTCGGTCGTCCTCGCCGACGGCCGCCGGCTGACCACCCGGGTGCCGACGGCGACGCTCCGGAAGGCGTTCCTGGAGATGTTCGATGCCTAACGAGTGCAGTGAAACGCGAGCGCTGTGCAGGCTGCTCGAGCAGTGCAACGCGCTGACGTACGCTGCCGTCGGCGGGCAGTACGGCGCGAGCGGCTGGCCGGACCGGTTCGTCGCCCACCCGGCCTGGAGCGGCTGGCTGGAGATGAAGACCGGGAACAGAAAGCTGAGCGCCGGTCAGCAGAACGTGCTGCGGAGACTCAACGAGGCAGGCGTGCGGGCCTACGTGCTGCGGCTCGGCAACCTGAACGTGTACGTGGAGGCCTGGGACGGCGCCACGTTGCTCGTCCACCCCGTTCCGCGAAGCGGGAGGGGCGCTGCCAGCCTGCTCGCGGCCCTTGGAAACCTGAAGCGCCCGATGATCCCCGGGGCGAAAATCTTAGACAAGTTCAGGTAAAGGCTGGACTTACGACAGAAGTGAAATGTCGAGATAAGTGATATTGAGTTGAAGCCTGGACCCCTACGGTCAAAGTAGACAATGCACTGCAATACTTAACTCTAGACTAGAACACGAATTACCTTTTATAGTCTTCTAATACATGCAGAACCCTATATACGAAATTCCAAAAACCCGCATGTAGATGGAATTTTGACCGTGGACGGTCGACGAACAACTCAATATCACTTATCTCGAGGTTTTCTCGTGGGACGAGTCTACTTGACGTCGGATGAGAAGCAGAACTACGTTCGGGAGTGGCGACGCCGGCGTCGCGAGACGCTGTTGCCTGCTGACCGCCGCTGCCCGGTCTGCCTGCGGGTGCAGACGAAGAGCCGATCGTGGGTCGCTTTGAGCCATGTCCACCGGGCGGCCCTGCGGCAGTTGGACACGCCAGCAGCTCGGAAAGCCTTGAGCGGTACGGCGATTTGCCGCAAATGCGCGATGGGCGCCCTGCGTCCCGCCGTGTGGAGTTGAGCGATGGGCGACATGCTAGGACTCTACTTTGAAACGTACTTGCGCTACGCCGGTGACGGCCGGCATTGGATGCACGTGGAAGACGCGTACGTGCTGCTGTGCACGGAGCGCGGACCTCGCACCTACAAGCTCAAGCAATTTTTGACGGCCCTGCAGACGTACGCAGACGTGAGGGAGTATGCCCTCCAGGCTGCGACAAGGATGAACGAGCACATGAAGTGAAGTACTTCACGGACGAAGCAGGCACCACGTTCCGGCTGACGGGTGAGGGCCGGGCAGCGTACGCCCACGGAGTGCGGGACCGCCCGCCAGCTCGACCGGCAACGCCTGCCGAGCGCGCCAAGTTCAAACGGCAGCGGCGAGCAACGTGGGCAGTCGTTGAGCAGTGGCTGCCGCTGTGTTGGAAAATGGCCTTGCACTTCAAGGCGCCGGACCCGGAGGAGCTCGTCCACGCGGTGGGCATTCCGACGATCCTCAAGTGCCTCGCCAGGTACAACCCGCTGGGCGCGGCGAGCTTCGGAACGTACCTGTACATCGCCTTGCGCCATGGGTACGTCGGGTGGTTTCGCAGCAGGCGCCGGCTGGTCGTCGAGCAGGCGGAAGGCGAGGAGCGACCGGCGCCTGCCGAACAGGAGCTCGACGATACCGTACAATATATACTGGAAGGGCTTGCACCCTACGACCGCGCCCTCCTGGCGCTGAGGTTCTGGGAAGGGCTAACCTTGCAGGAGATAGCCGATGCGATAGGTTGCAGCAAGACGACCGCCAGCGGCGACCTCCAAACGGCGTTGAAGAATGCCAGGACCTCCGCCAGCCGACCACCCGCGGCGCTGCGTGGGAAAGAGCCAGAAGTACCGCCGGCGTTGTAAGCGCTGGGCACTGAAGGGCCGAGACCGTTGCCAGTTTCACGGCGGCCGCCGGCACCTCGCGGAGACTCGAGACATGGCGCTGTACAGCAAGCACCTGGGCAAAACGCTGAAGGCTTGCTTCGCCGACTTCCTCGGCGCGCCGCACGGCGAGCAGACCCAGCTGTACGAAGAGCTGGCGCTGGCCCGGTCAATGACGCTGGAGAGCGTGAAGCTCTTCGAGGCCGCGATGGCCAGCAACGTTGACCGCACCAAGGCGCTCGCCTACTCGCTGCTGAAGGACGCGCTGAACCACGTTCGCGACATGTGCCTGGCGGTCAGTCGCATTGAGAAGGAAGCGGCAGACAAGGTCAGCCTCGGGACGATAGACCTGTTCGTAGTTCAAGTAATCCGGGCCGTCGGTCGCGTGGTCGACGAGTCGACGACAAAGCTAATCGAGAAGGAAATCAGGGACACCGTCCGCCTGCCGAAGAGCACGGACGCCGAGGTGCCGGTCGGCCCGCTGGGCACGGAGCTCACCCCGGACGTCGAGGTCACGGCAATGGACGAAAGGAGCGCGCCAGGTGAAGGGACGAGTTGAGAAAGACGGCGACCGGTTCAGGTTGGTCGTGCAGAAGTCACCGGGCGTCACCGAAACCTACTTCGGGTTCGTGACGCAGGACGCAGCCGAGGGCCGCGCCGCGGAGCTCGGCGTCGAGCTGCCCAACGCCCAGACGGTAGACGTCGACGGCGACAGCCGGGACGACGCGACCGCGGCAGCGCTGCGGCTCGCCGACGAACTGAAGATCGACCTCCTTGCAATTCCAGGCACAGGCAAGGGCGGGCGCGTCACGCTGAAGGACGTAGAGCGCTTCTCGGAGAGCAGCGCGAGGACCCCGGGTCGCACCGCTGAGCAGGGCGAACCCACAGCTATCTGAAAGGAACGACATGGCGCACAGCGCGAAAGTGGGAGTCAAGGTTGAGGCTCGGGAGAGCGACGTCGTCGAGGTCGGCGCCCGGGCCATCGCGAGCGAGGGCGAGTACCGGCACTCGTTTGCCGACGGCGTAGGGGTCGGCGAGTGCGACAAGAGCGGGAGTCTCGCGGAGACCATCGAGGCCGCCGCGACGCCGGAGGAGGTGTGCCTTCACGGCGACTCGTCGGGCGACCACGACCTGCTCGGCCTTGCGGGCATCGTCGGGTTCGCCAAGGTCAGGGTTATCTACGTCGAGAACACGCACGCCACGGCGGTCCTTACGCTGAACGACGGCAGTCTGACGCCCTGGACGAGCTGCCCGTTCGCCGACGGCAGCACCATCCAGCCCGGCGGGTTCCTGCTCGCGGCGTGCAAGTTTGGCGCGGCGGGTTGGGCGGTCGCGGCCGGCGACCGGACGCTCAAGATCACGAGCTCGGCAGACGGCGGCACGTTCAAGATGGTCGTCGCAGGAGTGAGCGTTTGATGGCGCACTCCGCCAAGGTCACCGCGACGGTCGAGGCCTGGGAGAGCGACGCCGTCGAGACTGGCGCCAGGCACATCGCGACGCTGGTGGAGCAGGTGCGGGCGTTCCCCGACGACGACGTCGACGGGGCGTGCAACGCGAGCGCCAGCTGCTCGCGGGCGATTGCGGCCGCGGTCACGCCGGAAGAACTCGACCTCTACGACGACGGCGACGGCGACTACCCCGTCCGGGGGCTCGCCGGGGACGTGGGCTTCCAAAAGGTCAAGTTCATCTACGTGGAGAACACGCACGCCACCGGGCAACTCACGCTCTCCAACACGGGGGTGAGCGGGTGGTCGACCGGTCCGTTCGGCGACGGCACGATCATTCCACCGGGCGGGTACTTGCTGGTGTGCGACCCGGGCGGTCCCGGCTGGGCAGTCGCGAACGGCAACCAGCTCATCAAGTTCACGGCCGACGAGGACGGTACCTCGTTCAAGGTCGTCGTGGCGGGCGTGAAGAAATGACAGGTTTGACCTCGGCGTGGACGCAGCTGAGGCCGCACGCCGTGCAGCGGCAACTGTGGACGAGTCCTGAGCGCTTCGTCGCGGTGCCCGCCGGCCGCGGCAGTGGGAAGACCGAGCTCGCCAAGCGGCGCCTCGTTCGCTACTTGCCCGTCCGAAAGCCGTGGGGCGATCCGCGGTACTTCTACGCCGCGCCTACCAGGGAGCAAGCGAAGCGCATCGCGTGGGAGCACCTCAAGGCGCTCGTGCCCAACCACTGGCTGGCGGGCGAGCCCAGCGAGAGCTCCCTGGTCATCCGCACGAAGTTTGGAAGCACCTTGCACGTCGTCGGCATGGATAAGCCGCAGCGCATCGAGGGCCTCCAGTGGGACGGCGGCGTCATGGACGAGTCCTGCGACCAGAAGCCCAAGGTCTTCGACCGCACCGTGCTGCCCATGCTCACCTGGCGGAACGCCTGGTGCTGGCGGATCGGCGTGCCGAAGCGGCAAGGCGTCGGGGCGGCGGAGTTCAGGGCGTTCTTCGAGAAAGCCGTCCGCGGCGAGCTCGAGGGCACGGTGGGCTTCACCTGGCCCAGCAGCACCGTGCTGTCCCCCGACCAACTTGCGTACGCCCGCACAACGATGGACTTGAAAGACTACCTCGAGCAGTTCGACGCGAGGTGGCAGCAGGCAGGCGGCGGGGTGTTCCACGCGTTCAGCCGGGAACACAACGTGCGTCCCGTCGCCTACGACCCGAGCAAGGCGATCGTCGTGGGCAGCGACTTTAACGTCGACCCCATGTGCTGGTGCGTCGGCCACCGCCGCGGCGACCACCTCGAGTTCTTCGACGAGGTCGTGCTGCGGAACACGAACACCGTGAGCGCCCTCGACGTGCTGTACCAAAGGTACAACTCGCACGAGGCCGGCTTCGAGTTTTACGGGGACGCCACGGGGAGGGCCCGCAAGACGTCCGCCAGCCGCTCCGACTACCAACTGATAATGAACCATCTCGGTTTCCAGAAGGCCGGGCGAACCGTGCACTACCCGAGGGGCAACCCGCGGGTGCAGGACCGGTTCGCGGCCTGCAACGCGCTGCTGTGCAACGCGGCGGGCGAGCGTCACATGTTCATTGACCCGAGATGCAAGCACGTGATCGCGGACCTCGAGGCCCGGACCTACAAGCAAGGTTCGAGGGAGCCGGACGACTCCGCGGACGTCGGCCACATGACGGACGCGCTCGGGTACGCGGTCCACCGGCTGTTTCCCATGCGGGTGTTGCTTGGGTTCGACGTGCCGGAGGTTGGGATTAGAAAATGAAAATGAAAATAGACGAGCAGACCGGTCGCCAGGTCAGCGTGTCGTGGGGCGAGTCGCTCTCTAACCCCGTGGCCCAGAACTACGCCGCGTACCGGACGATGCGAAAGCACCCCACCATCGCGCTCGTTCGTTCGCTGCTCGCGGCGCCCGTGCTCGCGAACAGCTGGGGCGTCGAGTCGCGGGAAGACGCGGACGACGACGCGGTGGAGTTCGTGCGCGACCAGTTCATCGGGCTGCGGGAGGCGTTCCTCGAAACTGCGATGTTCGGCGGCATCGACTTCGGGTGGGCGCCGTTCGAGAAAATCTTCAGCGAGAAAAACGGCAGGGTCGTGATACGCAAGATTAAGCCCCTGCTCCAGGACATGACGACGATCCTGGTGGACCAAACGTCGGGCGCGTTCAACGGGTACAAGCAAACGAGCACGACGACGACCGGCGTGGTGCTCCCGCTGGAGTACTCGCTGCACGTTGGGTTCAGGGTGGAGGGCACCAACTGGTACGGGCAGGGGCTGCTGGAAAACGCCCGGAGCACCTACAACGACTGGGTGGAGGCGAACAACGGCGCCAAGCGCTACGACCGCAAGGTCGCCGGTTCCCACTTCGTGGTCTTCTACCCGCCGGGCACCAGCCGGGTGAAGGGCGTTGAGACGGGGAACGCCGACGTTGCCGAGACCATCCTCGAGGCGCTGGAGAGCAGCGGCAGCATCAAGGTGCCGACGTTTACCGCCCAGTACGTCGAAGAGCTCAACGAGGACAAGCTCGGCTGGCGCATCGAGATACTCGAGGACAAGGGCGGGCGGCAGCCGACGTTCATCGACCGGCTTCGCTACCTCGACGTCCTGATGGTGCGCGCGCTCTTCATGCCTGAGCGAGCCTTGCTCGAGGGCCAGTACGGCACCAAGGCGGAGGCTGGCGAGCACGCCCACCTGGCGGTTACCAACCTCGAGCTAATGGAGAGCCACGTGGTGCGGCACCTCAACTGGTACGCGGTCGACCACCTGCTCGCGCTCAACTGGGGCGAGGAAGCCCGCGGGACGGTCTGGCTCGCGGCAGCCCCGCTCGTGGACGAGGCCGTTGAATTCCTTCGCAAAATCTACGAAGCACTGCTCAAGAACCCGAGCACGTTGCTCGAAGAATACTCGACGATGGACCTCGACGCGCTCAAGGAAAAGTTGGCCGTGCCGAGGGGCAACCAGGGCGCGGAAGAGGAGCCGCTCGACGGCCTAGAGGACGAGGAGCTGGAGTCGCTTGCCGAAGTCGACTGACAGGGAGCGGGCAGTTGCCCACCAGATGGCCCGCGACCTCGCCCGCCACCAGCGGCAGGGAGTAGACGCGGGAGGGTTGCGGGCGAGCCGGCTCGTGAGGGCCCTCCTTCGCGAGTTCGAGCGCACGGGGTGGGTCAACGTCCAGGCCGTTGCCCAGAGCTGGCTCCTCGCCGGGTGGGCAGAGGTGCGGGACCTCAAGACGGTTTCCTTCCTCCTCGGGCTCGCCCGCGAGCGGCAGAACGCCACGCTCTCGCTCGCGGGCACGTACGACGGGGCGCTGCGGCACCTCGAGCGGAAGGCGGCGCTGAGCCCGGCCGACATGGAGAAGCTGGTCCGGACCCACGGCGCCGAGGCGATGACTGCGCTCAAGGGTGCGAGCGCGACGGTGGAGCGCAAGTTGAGCGCGGCGGTGGCCGAGGGCGTCCGCCGCGGGGCCCACGTGCGGGAGGGCAAGAAGCTGCTGCGGGAGGCGTTCGACGCTGCGGGCATCTCGCCGGCCAACTCGTTCACGCTGGAGAACGTCTACCGCACTCAGAGCCAGATGGCGTACGGCGCCGGGCGCTGGCAGGCGGCCCAGGCTCCCGAGATTCAGGAGATACTTCAGAGCTACAAGTACGTGACGGTCGGCGACGACCGGGTGCGGGAAGAGCACTCCGGGATGGATGGCATGGTCGCGCCGAAGGACGACCCGGTGTGGAGCACGTGGTGGCCGCCCAACGGGTTCAGCTGCCGGTGCTCGGCTATCCCGATCTTCGACGACCGCAAGGCGTGGAAGCCCGCCGACGTGCCGCAGCCCGACAGGGGCTTCCGGTTCAACCCGGGCATGACAACGCCGCGGGTGGCCTACTCCGTTGCGCTGGACCCGCACGCGCCGAAGCACCTCGTGCAGCTGCACTCTCGCATCAAGATGCTGTACAAGCAGCTCCACGACAAGAAGGATCCGCGGTTTGCTGACCCGGTTCTGAAGGCTGAGATCAAGGCCCTGCGGGCGCAGCGGGCCGTCATAAAGAAGGAACACCCTGAGTGGTTCAAGGGAAAGGCGCCGCGGGTGCCGCGGACGCCGACGCCGACGCCCAAGCCGACGCCCAAGCCGACGCCCAAGCCGACGCCCAAGCCGACGTCCAAGCCGACGCCCAAGCCGACGCCCGAGCCGACGAAGCTCGGGGCTGAGTGGAAGCCTGGCGAGAACATCGTTCGCGACAAGCGGTTCAGCGAAATGGTCCACGAGTCAGACGCGATAGGACGGTGGGACCTTGAAAGGTACCTCGCGAAAGGCAAGCCCCTTGCTTCGACTACTGAAGGTGAATTTACTTCTATCATCACGGCAGACCGGCGAATACTAGTCGTGCACTCGAGCGCCCCGGACCGGTTCGTGCTCGGCGGACGGTTCATGGGGTGGTGGGAACCAGACTACAAGAAGTTCTACGGAGTGTCGAAAAACGCGTGGGGTAATTTGTCGCTGTCGCAGAAAGCCGCCTACGATACGCGCCTCCAGTTGAAGCTGTGGGTGCAGCAGGAGTACTACACCCAGTACGCGCAGACGTACTTTCCGAAGGCCTACGACGCCTGGTTTTGGAAGGAAGGTTCGAAGCTCAGCGACGTAGCGGAAAACGCGTACTGGAAGAAAAAATTAGGGCTTCGAGCGCCGACGTCGAAGCCGAAGGATGCTGTTCAGGCTTTCCAGCGAAAATACGCTACCAAGGTAATCGACGACGCGCCGGGCTCAGTTGACAGCAGGCACGCGCTGGGCGCCATCGACGAACAGCTGGACATTGTTCGGTCGCGGTCGCCGGCCCTCAAGGACTTCCTCGCGGACCGGCCAGTTAAGGAATGGAAGCTAGTCCAAGGCGAGTACCTCGGTCTTCCACAGAGTGGCGTTTCGGGCAGCTACCGGTATACTCAGCAGCGAATTTCGCTGGCCACCAAGTTCGCGAAGTTTGGTACCATGCCCCAGCCGCGGACAGGGCAGTGGCTCACGTCGAAGGGGTTCCGCGGATATGTGCGGCACGAGATCGGGCACCACGTTTACCAGCAAGCGTTGACCTTCGAGCAAAGGACCCTCTGGAGAATCAAGTACAACGCTACGTCGAAGGCTTACTGGAAAAAGAACGTCAGTAAGTACGGCGCGTCGAACGAGATGGAGCTGTTCGCCGAATCGTTCAACGCGTGGACTCACCCGAAGTACGTCAAGGGTACGCTCCCCGACGGCATAGAGAAATTCCTACAGGAAGTACTCGGCGGCAGCGCCAAGCAAGTAAAGATGGCCGCAAGTAAAGCAGCGCCGAAGGTCAAGGTTGCTTTCGCTAAGGCCGCCCCGAAGGTTACGTGGGTTGGGAAAAAGTCAGGCACGAGCTACGTGGCGTGGGTCGACGACGTCAAGTACAAGGTCGTCCGCAAGCCGGACGGGACGTGGATGGCGAGGGCCAAGGGCAAGGTAGCGCAGGCAGGCTTCTCGTCGCCGTCGAAGGCGGTGGACTTCATTCGCAAGTACCACAAAGCAACGTTCAAGTTGCCTGGTTCGCACGTGCCAAAAATCACCGGCGGCGTGAAGCCCGCAGTCAAAAAAGTCGTTAAGAAGGCTAAGGTCGTTAAAAAAGTTGCGCCCAAGACAACGAAGTCGAGCTTCACGCAGTACGACGCAGGTTCTAAGATCAAGGTGCAGAGCGCCGGTGACGGTACGTGGATGGTTGAAATTGACGGGAAGGTTGCTCAAGACGCAGTGGGCTTCGCGTCCCCGGGGGAAGCAGTTTCTTGGGCTAAAAAGGCGTACAATTTTCAGATTGGGGTACCGAAGGGGTTCGGCAAGGTCGTGGTGAAGAAAACTGAGCTCGTGACGAAGTCGAGCTTCACGGACCAGGTGGGCACCAAGAAAATCAAAGTCAAGCGGGGCGCCGGCAACACGTGGGAGGTCGAAGTCGACGGTTTAGTTTCCTTGAAGGCTGAAGGCCACGCGACGCCGCAGCAAGCGGTTGACTGGCTCAACAAGAAGTACCACAGCAACGTCAAGATACCGAAGGGCTTCGGCAAGGTCACGACCGCGCCGAAGACCAAGCGCCCGCCGAAGAAGCCGTCTGCGGAGAGGCGTAAACTCAGCCAGTGGAAGAAGGACCTCACTCGTGAAGAACGGAAAGCCGTCATGGGTTGGACTGACATTGACTACGTTTGGATGCGCAGAGTTGACGGTGGCGGCGCTCTTAAACCTAGCCAAAAGGCAATGTACGGAGCTTTCAAGACAGCATTGAAGAAAGCTCCTCGCGTGCAGGGAGAGTTTCACCGTGGCATAGACGTTATGGATAAGTACGTTAAGCAGTTTCTCCGCATGAAGCCGGGCGCAAAGTGGAAGATGAACTCCGTGTCGAGCTTCTCAAAGAGAAAGCAGGTAGCCGAGGATTTTGGCAACGTGATACTCCACGTAAAGGGCAAGGCAATCGACGTCCGGAGTCTCAGCCAGATGAAGGAAGAGGCTGAGGTGCTGATAGAGAAGGGCACCTTTAAGTTCGTCCGCATGAAGAGTACGGAGCACAGCGGACGTTTGTACGCCGAGGTATGGTTGGAGGCAGCGTAATGGCAAAATTCGCAGACCAGGGAATCGACGAATTCAAAGACACCTTTGAGCTGGAGGAGCCCATGATAGAAGAACCGACGTGCGACACGCGGAAGTGCGTTCGCTTTCGCGGCGTGGAAGGCGAGGACGAGGCGAGCCAGGTCGTGACGTGCGACGCGTTCCCGGACGGCATCCCGGGCGAGATAGCGTACGGGCCAAACAAGCACCTGTCGCGCTTCCCCGGCGACCACGGCCTGCAATACAAGGGACCCGAACGGGAGGCGAGGTAGACCGTATAATATATTGATGCCTTACCCGAACGATCATTTTGCGTTCATTGGAATACATTCGCCCTGCCTCGCGCTCAGCGCCGTGACCTCGGCCGACGGGCAACCCGTTCAGCGGTTCCGCAAGGAGCTCATTCGTACGGGTCACTTCGTCAAGCAGGCAGACGGCGTCGAGTTCGACGTCACGGGTGAAACGCTGGTTCACTGGGCGGCAACGCTTTCGGCGATGAAAGCGAACGGCGTTAAGATTCCCGTCCCGAACAAGCACTGCGACCCGGTGCCGCCCGAGAACAACATGGGGTGGCTCGTCGATTGGTTCGTGGAGGACGACCGGCTCGTCGGGGTGCTGGACCTCGTGGGCGAAGGCATCAAGCTGGCGAGTCGCTCGGACGTTAGCCTCTTCGTGCCGCCTGAGTGGACAGACGGACAAGGCAACCGGTACACCCGCCCGATCAAGCACGTCGCTCTCTGCACGGACCCGGTCATTCCGGGACTGGGCGAGTTTCAATCAATAGCCGCGTCGCTGTCGGCGCCCAACAAGGAGAAGGCCCCTATGGACCTGGAAAAGCTGAAGAAGGCTCTGGGCATTAAGGACGAAATCACCGCGGACAACGCGGAGACGCTCATCCTGTCGGCCGCGGAAACGATCGTCATTGCGAAAACGGACCTCCAGAAGAAGGTCGACGACCTGACGAAGAAAGTCGACGAGTTGACGAAGTCAGAGACTGCGCTCAAGCTGAGCACGAAGCAGGCGGCGCCGGACCCGATGATCGTCAAACTCGCGGCCGAGAACATGAACATGAAGCTCGGCGCCCTCGTTCCTGCCGCCCGCATCACGCCCGCCGTTCGCGACAAGCTCGCGACGCTGTTCATCGGCGACGGCACCACGGCGGCCCTGGAGCTGGAGATGACCCGCGGTCCCGGCACCGAGCTCTTCGACGGGGTCATCGCGGCTCTGGCCGAGAACGATCCCGTCAAGCTGAAGGAACAGACCGGTCCGCAGAGCCTCGAGCTCAGCGACCCGGCCGGCGACGGGACGAATCCGCTCGTGAAGGACGCCGAGGCTCGAGCCAAGGCGGCCGCCGCCAACAACTGAGAAACTGAAAACAAGGAGATTGATTCATGGCCCTGAATGAGACCGAAGGCCTGGTCATCGGCGACGTCCTCAAGAGTGAGGAAGCAATGCGCCGGTCCCGGGCAAACCTTACCGTCCTGAGCGGCGGGAGCGTCGCACTGGGTGAAGCCTGCCGGCAGAACTCTGCCGGGAAGGTCGTTCCGCTGGCCGACGTTGCTGCTGTCGACGAGGCGCAGACCATCACGCCCACCGTCGGGTCGGACGTCGACGAGGTGCAGACCATCGTCCCGAGCGTCGGCAGCAATGCCGACGCCGTGCAGGTCATCACGGTCGGAGGTACGCACTCGGGCGGGACCATCCGGTTCGGCGTCCGTGACTCGGGCGACCCGGACGGCGCGATTGCCTGGGGCATCGCCTGCGCGTGGAACGCAACGGAAGCCACCATGACGGCGACTATCCAGGCAGCGCTGGACACTATCTGCGGCGCCAACGGCATCGTGCTCACGGAGATTCCCAACACCGCCGCGTGCGTCTTCACCTTCACGTTCAGCGGGACGGGCTACACGAACAAGGTGCAGGGCGAGGTCGAGGTCGACGCCTCGGCAATGACCGGCGCGACGACCGTTTCGGTTGCGACGACCACCCCGGGCGCTGGCACGATCACCGCCGGCTCCTACCGCCTCGGCATTACCGACGTGGACGGGAACGTGCAGTGGACGCCGATCATCGCGTGGAACGCGAATGCCGCCGCGATCATCACGGCCCTGGATGACGCCATGGGCGCCGCCCTCGTGGTGGCGACCGGCGGCCCGATGAGCACGCCGGCCAACGTGGTGCTGACGTACTCTGGCGTGGCCTACACGCACGTCCCGCAGAGCCTCGTCCAGTTCGACATCGACGAGCTGGTGGGGTGCGACGATTTGAGCATCGTCAGGACCACGCCTGGCTCTGGCGTCATTCGGCCGGACGGCAACTACCGCATTGGCATCGTCGACGCGTCGGGCGACATTGACTGGACCGGCCCCATTGCGGCGGACGCCGCCGCGGGTGCGATCAACACAGCGCTGGACGCCGCTCTCGGGGCGAGCCTCGTGGTCGCGACCGGCGGCCCGTTCAGCACGCCCACGGCCATCGTGTTGACGTTCAGCGGCACCGGCATGACTGGTGAACCGCAGAGCCCCGCGATCTTCGACCTCAGTAACATCGAGGGCTGCGAGGACCTCAAGATCGTCGAGACGACCGCGGGGGTTGCGCTGGCCGACGGCGGCACGTTGGCTGACTGCGTGGCGCTCGAGGCCGTGGACGCGAGCCTCGCCGACGTAGTCGGGGTGTTCCTGACCCGCGACGCGGTCGTGGACTACACCAACCTGTCGGTGGCCGCGGGCGCCACGAAGTCGAACATCACGGCGGCCCTCAAGGCCTACGGCATCATCGCCCGAACGGAGCCCGCCCAGCAGGAAACGCTGTAACTGACTGAAAACCAGAAGGAGAGAATCTCATGCCGATTGCGAACGTGTTTGCCAGCACGATGTTCAAGACCGTCTCGCTCACGGAAGCCTTCACCAAGCTTCCGTACAAGCCGGGGCGCATCGGGGCCATGGGCCTGTTCGCCGACCAGGGCGTGCCGACGACCGTCATTCTCGTAGAGGAAAAGGCCGGCATTCTGTCGCTCATTCCGACGGCACCCCGCGGCGGCGTCGGAACGATTCACCCGGCCGAGAAGCGGGTCGTTCGGGCCTTTACCATCCCGCACATTCCGCTCGACGACGCCGTCCTGGCCGACCAGGTCATCAACGTCCGGGCGTTCGGGAGCGAGAACCAACTCCAGGGCGTCGCCGGGGTCGTGAACGACAAGCTGGCGTCGATGAAGCAGGACCACGAGGTCACCCTCGAGCACCTGCGAATCGGCGCGCTGACGGGCAACATCCTGGACGCCGACGGGAGCACCGTCATCTACAACCTGTATACGGAGTTCGGCGTTTCGCAAACGGCCGTCGACTTCGTACTGGGCACGACCTCGACGAACATCCGGGCCAAGTGCCTGGAGGTGAAGGACGCGGTCGAGGACAACCTGGGCGCGGCGTCGTACGACCACGTCCACTGCCTCTGTTCCCCAAACTTCTTCCGGAACCTCATCGACCACGACAACGTCGCGGCGGCCTACGCTCGCTGGCGCGACGGCGAGGCACTGCGGAACGACCCGCGGGCAGGCTTCGAGTTTGCCGGGATCAAGTTCGAGGAGTACAAGGGCAGCATCGGCGCCGTGTCGTTCATCACCGACAAGGACGCCCGCTTCTTCCCGGTCGGCGTGCCCAACATGTACAAGACGTACTACGCCCCCGCTGACTTCATCGAGGCGGTCGGGACGGTCGGGCAGCCCTTCTACGCCAAGCAGGAAGCCCTGGACTTGAACCGCGGCGTGCGCTTGCACACCCAGAGCAATCCGCTGCCCATGTGCCACCGCCCTGCCGCGTTGGTTCGCGGCTACTACTCCTGACTGCTGACGTCCCTTGAGTCCCGGGCAGGTACTTCCCTGACTGCCCGGGATTCAAGAGCAAAGGAAGGACGGTTGCATTGGTCGACTACGCAAGGTCTTCAGACAATAGGGTGAACGAGCAGGGGCTCGCGGCGCTTGAGCACCTGATCGTCACGGGGCCCGACGCTAGCTCCGCGTTGGCGACGGCTCTCGCCGCGATTCTCGCCAAGCAATCGACGCTTCCAGGCAAGGGCGTTCCGCAGGTCGCGATTACTGCGGGTGCCGCTTGGGGGCACACGCTGACGTTTGCTGCCGGCACGTATCGCTACGCCCACATTCGGCTCAAGACTGCTGACGCGTTTCTAGCGTTCACCGACAGCGACAGCAACCCCTCGCAAGATGGTTGCTCTTACCCGGTCAACGCCCCGGTCAAGCTGGACATTGCCACGGACGTGACGCACTTGCACGTCAAACGCGACGACGTCGGCAGCGACGCGACCGTAACGGTCACGCTGTTTGAGGACTGACCATGGCCGATACTTGGTATTGGTTCGCAGGCTCCAGTGGCATAGGCAACGTGAACTGGAGCGTGAATAACTGGAATGACGCCGCCAATGGTCTAGGGAATTGGGGTACTCCCGCACCGATTGACGTTGCAGCTTTTCAGGGTAATCGAGACAACTCGGACTGCTTGCTAGACGTTAACAAGACTATTGATATTCTCATTCAGAACGTCGACGGCAACTGGGTCGGCACGTTCACCATCGCCAACACCAAGACGCTGACCATCGTCGGCTCTTGCGAGTGCGAGGGCACGTGGAATCACGTGGGCACCTTTGACCTTAACGGCGTCGGGGCAATGGGCTTCCAGACGTTCGCTGTTCATACAGGTGCTGGTGCGATCACGATCGCCAGCGGCATACTGCTCTCGGCCGGGCACGACTTCAGCGGCTACGGCGGCAACATGACATTCGACGGCGGTGGTGCCGAGGTGCTCGAGGGGGGCAGCCCCTCGCTGCCCGCGTTTATTATCGACTGTGCGGGCTCCTTGACGTTGGATAGCACAACGATTTTCAAGGCGTTCACGCTCACGGCTGGCACGTTTGACGACGGCGGCTACAGCGTTAACTGCGACAGCTTGACTTTCACCAACGGCACCTGGGCAGGCTCGGGCAACTGGAACGTCGCCGGCAACATCGCCGTGGCCGACGCGGGAACGGTTTCGCACACGGGGCGGGTGACGCAGACGGACGACGGCACCGTTGCCTGGAACTCCGCAACTCGGCTCGCGGCACACCTTCGGTTGGGTTGGACGGCGGGCAAGACCAGCGAGATAACGGACGCCGTGCACTGCAAGAAGTTCAGCCACGGGGCGGGCATCGTAACGGACGCCGGATACGACAAGTTCATCAAAGTCACGGCGGCGGCAAACGACTTCTGGATTGCCGGTGCGGGTACCGTCACAGCAAGGTCCGTCATTCTCATGGCAATGAGCAGTCTCAGCAACGCCAGCAAAATCAAAGCCACGTGCAGTTTGTACCTAAGCCCCCGGGTGGCCGACGGCGAGACCTTGACCTTGACAGGCGGCATTGACGTTGGTACTTCTGGCCTCCTCTGCATGGCCGCTGGCATCAACGCTGCCGTTACGCCGATCGTGGACCTCGCCGGCGGCAGCATCAACTGCGGCGCAGTTCTGTTGGGAGGCGGTGCTGCTGACTACGAAATCGCCCTTCGCCTTGGCAGCGGCATTCACACCGTTGCTTCGCTGACTCGCAACAACGCAACGGATACGGAGAACGAGGTGCACCTCGAATCGGCTACCCTGCTGGCAACCGGGACGCTCGACTGTGCCGGCATTGTCGTTAGCTCCGAGGATGCCGGGCGGATCACGGGTGGGACCGTCTCGAACCTGACGAATTTCACAGGGCCCCGGCTCGTCGCCTGGGGCGTCAAGCAGGGTGCCGGCAACACAGCGTATAAACAGATTGAGTGGTCGCCGAGGCAGTTGGGCATGATGCCGCTGGCGGCGTAGGAAGACAACGTGCCAACTTGGGTGCAAGTAGTCATGACGACTGGAGCCATCGGCGTCATGGTTGGGTTCTGGGCTTGGGTGCGAGGTAAGATCAACGTGCAGACGGCCCAGATTGCAACGCTGGTCGGGTGGAAGGACGTCGTCGAGAAGCGCTGCGAGGAGCGCAGCAGCATGATTAAGGAAGTTGGCGACAAGGTCGGCCGCGTGCACGAGCGCATCGACGACCTCGTGACGTGCGTAGGCGACAAGGACAGTGAGACGGCCAAGGCCATCGGCCGGCTCGAAGGAAAACTCGATGGCATGAAGGGACGATGATTTGAAGAAGCCAGGCTACAAGACGACGGAATTCTGGATTTCGGTCATCATTACAATCGCCGGCCTGCTCATGGCGAGCGGCGCGATTGCCGAGGGCAGCATGGTGGCCAGAATCGTGGGCGGCGTGATGTCGGCGCTAGCCGCGCTCGGCTACACCGCTGCCCGGGCGAAGGTGAAGGCAGCGGAAGAGCTGTCGAAGCTGTGATGTGGGCGGCGATACTGCCCATCATTCGGATGCTGCTCGGTCTCTTCCTGGAGAAGGCCAATGAACCGGACGTCGCAGTTGACGCTGATCGCAATCCTTCTCTTCGTGCTCGCCTCGAGCGCCGGGTGCGTGAAGCAAAGGACCGTGCTGATTCCGGCGGGTGAACCCGTGCAACTCGCGGAGCCCGTGTGGGCGTACGTGTACGTCGTCGTGAACGGCGCAAAGGAACGAAGCGGAAATAGAGTCCTTGTTCCCGAGGGCTGGTTCGCCCTCCCAGACCCAGGAGATTAACCATGCGAGCATTGATCGGACTGTTGCTCGTGGCGTCGTTGTTTGTCGCCACGAGCGGTTGCGCCCTGATTGTGGTGCCCGGACCCAACAACGAGATTCGGGTGAACACGATCATGGACCACGCACCGTCGAACGGCAGCAGCGACCTGCCGCCGCCGGTCGCTAAACCCGTGGCGCGCTTCAGGTCGAGCGAGGCTACCGGCGACCAGCTGAGCAGCGTCGAACCCGGCGCCCCCATTGACTACGACGACGAACTGGAACTCCTGAACCGCCGGCCCCTGCCGCGTGCTGCCCAGGACCCTTAACGGCTCGCGCCGTAGGCGCGAGCAAAAACGTGCCGGTCGTTTGCCGTGCCGACTGTTGCGTCGCAGCGCACCGCGGCGAAGCGAGGTCCACTCAGGGTAACGCCGGAGTCGCAGGGCCGGAAGAGGACCACCGGGCCCTAAAAGCAGCTGAGCACAGGCGTGACGGCCAGGCCGAAACCCGGGACGCTTTTCGAGCCAGCGTTCCGGGTCCGGGTACAACCCGCTGACGAGGCCAACCATTATGAGCTACAGCGTAAAGAGTAACATCGAAGCCGTGTTCGGGGTCGCCAACGTCGCCAAGTGGGCAGACCTCGACAACGACGAAGACGAAGCTAAGATCGCTGCTCGCGTCGCGGCCGCCATCGCGGTCGCGGACGAGGAGATGAACGACGTGCTTCGCACCGGTCCGTACGCCGTGCCGTTGACGGCGGTGGGCGGCGGCGCGCTCACCTCCCCGAGCGTCGTCAACATGGCGGCCGTGCTGGCCGGGGTCCAGCTGTACGAGAGTCGCGGGGTGGACGACTACGACCCCGAGGCCGGGAAGTACGCGCACCGCCTGAAGTTTCTCAAGGACGAGGTTACGCGAAAGCTTCGGGAAATCATGAAGGGCCTCCGGCGGGTGGCCTGCGAGCGCTCCGAGGATGCCCCGACCGACGTGCCCAAAGTTGTTTCCGTTGACCTGGGCGACTCCGACGAGGAAGGAATTGCCATCAGTGGTTAGGGTTACCGTCAAGTTCAGCTCCAAGTTGGGCGCGCTCGCGAGCAGCGTGCAGGCCCAAACCGCAGGACGCAGCCCCGGTCCCATTCGGGACGCGTTCAAGCAGTGGGGTTGGCGGTACCGCGGGTTCGTCCAGGAGCGATTCGACCGCTTCAGCAAGGGCGGCGGCGACTGGCCGGGCCTCGCGGCCTCGACGAAGGCTGGACGGCGAGGTAAGAAGTACACGATCTTGCGAAACCTCGGCCTCCTTTTCAACGCGCTGGACCCGACCTTCCGCCACGCGCCCGGCGCGGTAGAGAAGCACGTGCCGTTCGGCGTCGTCGTCGGGTACGGCGGGCCGCACAGGCACCCGGGCGGCGCCGCGACGATTGCCGACATAGCTAACTTCCACCAGACGGGCAGGCCCAACCTTCCGCAGAGGAAGATCATCGTCCGGCCCAGCCCGCAGACGATGGCGGGAATGGCCGAGGACATGGTACGGGCAGAGAGAAAACTAATCAGGCAAAACAAGGTGTAGCAGTGGACCCTTTCACGCAAGTACACGCGGCCCTCTGGCAGATGTTGGAGGACTACTCGGCCTTCACGGCCGGTGTGGCAGCCGGCAATCGCGTGAAGTTCACGAGCGCCGACCGCGCCCCCGCGAAGGACGAGGTGAGCAGCGCAGACCTGCCCGAGGTCAGGCTCGTGCCGACGGTCGGCACGCCGCACACCGAACGAACGAGCAACTCCAGCTCGGTCGTCAAGCGGTGGGAAGTGCAGGTCAGCACCGGCGACCAGCGGCTCGACGTCGCGGCCTTCCCGCTCGAGTGGGAAGTGCTGCGGGCGATGCACGACTGGCGAACGAGGCTTGTTACCCTCGAGTGGGCTGGAAAGAAATACGTGAAGCGATGCCAGTGCGTCGAGTCGTCGGTGGGCGTGTCAAATTCCGACCTGGACCGCGGCATCAGAGGATGGTCAACGATAATGGTACTGGAGGTCGAGATGTGGTTCGGCCACGACGACCTTCGGCCTTGAGGAGATTGTGCCATGGGAGTCATCAGCGGAATAGGCGGGGTCGTAAACGGGAAAGATTCTATTCGCACCTGGTCGGTGGACGCGTCTGCTGAATTGCAGGCGTACGTCGCGTCGAACACGAAGGGCGGCAGCAGCCGCGTGGTCGGCAACACGGACTGGAGCGGGCAATACTCGGCGTACGGCCACTCGCCCTCGTCGTTGCCGGGGGAAGCGCTGACGTTCATCGGCAGCATTGACGGCGCCAAGGGCGTCAAGGGTGTCGCCGTCGTCGATTCGGTGGAGATTACCATCGACATCGAGGCCGGCGCCATCATTTCGCACGTCGTCAACTTCAGCGCGAACGGCGTGCTCGACAAGGCAGACGCGACGGCGTCCAGCGACGCGACGGTGCCTGACCCGCCGTCGGCCATCGGGTGCAAGGTTGAGAAATCTGACGCGCTCGTGACGCCGAGCTTCAGCAACATCGACAACGTGCGAACGGTCACGCTCTCTATCGAGGCCGACAACCAGTCGTACGTGTCAAGCGACACGGCTGGCGGAACGAAGCGAGTGGCCGGCAACGTCGATTTCAACGTCAGCATCGTGGTGTACGTGGACGACTTCAACGATCTCATCGACGAAAACGCCATCAAGCACCTCAGGGTGTACGTGGACGCGACCACGTACTGGGACCTGAAGTGGGTGATGTTCGGCGAGGCTTCCGGACTCGAGGTCGACAGGGAGGGCGCAACGCCCGTTGGCGCGACGATGAACGCGCACATGGAGGGCTTTACCGACGTTGAAGGCACGCCGACCGAGGGCCAGATTGCTGAACCCGACAGCACCGTATTCTGGCCCGCGGTGTAAGGAATCGACAAATGACAACTACGCCCGAGGCTACGGCTGCCCCAAGCTTCGTCGAGCTAGGTGGTCGCAAGCTCCTGATGACTCCGCTGAGAGACCAGGACTACGGCATCTTCGAGCGGTGGATACAGGACCGGCACATCGCCTTGGCAAAGAGGGCGATAGTCGACATTAAAAACGCGGACGACCGGCAGGCGCTGCTCAAGCACGCTTACGACCGGGCGCGGCTCATCACCATTTCGTCGCCGGAGGCTGCCGCGCTGATGACGTCAGCCGAGGGCGCAGTTAAGCTCGTGTGGCTCGCCTTGCGCCGCGAGCAGCCGGACGTCACCGAGGAATTGGTGTGGGGGTGGCTCGAGGACGAGAAGACGCTCGAGCAATTGCTTGGCAAAATTGACGGAATAAACGCGCTCCCTTTCGGGAAAACGCGGCGCCGGAAACCGAGGCGCCGCGGCAAGAGAAAACGCTGAGCCGGGACGAGATGTACCGCAGCTTTGCCCGGGCGTACGGGTGGACCCCGGACGTCGTTGCCCAGATGACGCCGGCCCAGCAGCTGATGTACCTGGAAGACGCTAGCGCAGACGCGAGAACTGGGCGCTCGACAAAAAAGTTTGCAACGCTGTCCGAAGCTGAGAGGTACGTGCCGTGACGACAGTAGCTGCTGCGCAAATTTTGCTGACCGCGAAGGACCGAGCATCGCGCGTCCTCGCCCGCATCGGCAGGTCGATGCAGCGAATGCAGGCCCGGATGGAGAGAATGGCGGCCGTTTCCAAGAAGCTCCTTTTGGTCGGCGGCGCGATCGGCGGGGCAAGCGTCAAGGCCTTCATGGACTACGAGAAGCAAATGGCCATGGTGAGCACGATGCTCACGGGGAAGGGCATGGCCTGGATGACGGAGTACAAGAAGGGAATCAGCGACCTGTCGCTCGAGTTCGGGGAAGGCACCAAGACGCTGGCCAAGGGCATGTACGACCTGCTGTCCGCGGGCGTAGCGCCAGCCGAGGCAATGGGGGCGCTGCGAATCGCGACCGAGGCAGCCAAGGGTGGCTTCACTTCGACCGCCGTCGTCGTGGACGGCATGACGTCGTTGCTCAACGCGTACGGCCTCTCGGCCAAGTACGCCGGGGCCGTTACTGACATGATGCAGAAAACAGTAAACAAGGGCAAGCTCAACATGGAGGAACTGGCGGGCAGCGTCGGCAAGGTGGCCCCGTTTGCCGTGGCCGCGGGCCTGAGCATGCGAAAGTTGACAGCAACTATCGCCACGCTAACCTTCAAGGGGGTGAAGGCCGACATTGCAATGACGCAGATTCGGTCAGCGCTCGCGTATGCCGCCGACCAGGGTCTTACTTTCATGCAGGTGGTGGAAAAGTTTCGAGGCAAGAGCCTGCGGGACATGCTCAAGGCGGGGGTGGATCGGCGAAGTGCCGCGGGCATCGCAGCGTTGTCTTCCGGTTACAAAACTCTCGCGGAGAACATCAAGGTCATGGCCGACTCGGGGGGCGCCCGGCTCGAGGCGTTTGCGAAATACCAGGCCACGATGTCGTACCAGTGGAACCGCGTAAAGCAAGGCGCGGTGGGCGTCGCCCGGACGCTAGGCAAGGTGCTCATCCCGGCGGTGGCGAAGGCCGCCAGGTGGGTGAACAAGATACTGCCCAGGCTCATCGAGTGGATCAAGGCGCACAGGGAACTCGTTCTCGGCTTCGTGAAGTGGGCCGGCGCTTTGCTGGTCGCGGCGATCATCCTGCCGAAAATTATCGGATTGATGGCCGCGCTTGGAAAGACGTTGATCTGGGTAGTCACCTCCCCGATTGGCCTCGTGCTCGCGGGCCTCGCGGCGCTCGTCGTGGGGCTGTCGCACGCGGCGGGCGAAGGCAACACGTTCGTCGAGCGAGTCGCCGACGGGTTCATGAAGCTGGTCAAGATAATGGACCACGTGCTTGGCAGCTGGGAGGGCCTCCGCATCAGCCTTGCAATGGTCGCGAGCCAGGTCGGTTGGGTCATCTACAAGGGATTCGCGTGGCTCGAGAATAAGTTTGCTGCGCTGTGGGACCGCATCGTTATGAATTTTCAAGTAGCGTGGAGCGTGGCCGGCGACTTGTGGATGCGGGCACAAAACGTTCTGCTCGACTGGTTCACCCGAGCTTGGCTGAGAATGAAGTACGATACGTTCCAGATAACCACGCGGCAGTACCTCGACAGCTTGAAGTTCGCGAAGCAGAACTTGAAGGACGAAACTGCTAGCATGGAAAGGGCAATAATAAAACGGGAAAAGACGCGCCTGGCCCTCGAGAAAGCTTCCAGGGCCAAGCAAGTAACGTTGGCGACAGCGCACACGAAGAAGATGCAAGGCATCGACGACGCCCGCAAGGCGTCACTCGAGGCGTACCTCGCGAAGCTCGAGAAACTTCCGCGGCTTAGCGACAAGTTTCGCAAGGCCGTCGCAGGGCTCCTCGCCAAGCTGAAGAAGGGCGTCGCCGACACGGGCATATTCGACGACCTCAAGAAGGGACTCGAGAAGGAGATGGACTTGCCGCCGGGATGGGACGCGCCCGGCGGGGCCGGCGGGGCAGCCGCCGCCGGCGGCAAGGCGGCCAAGGGCGGGTACGAGGCGCTCGCCGAGACTGCCCGCCGCATTTCCACGGCAGCAACCGGCGGGGTCACGCGCGAGCTGGCGGCAGCAGAGGAAGCAGTGGAGGAGGCCAAGCGCCGGCGAGCGCTGCTCGAGGTTGCCAAGACCCAGCGAGACAAGCAGCTCAAGGCCGCCAAGGACCTTCAGGACGTGATGAGAAAGGTCGCGAACACCGCGGTGGCGGGGTACTCCGCATGACAATTTCCGTGAACTACGAAGAGCTCGACGGGTCCCCGGTCGAGAGCATCGACGACCGCGGCCGGGTTTCCGTCCAGCGAATTCTCCAGTGCGACTGGTCGGACCGCTGGACGCTGATGCGAGAAGTGCTTGCCGACGGCGGTCTGCCGCTGGAGGACTACACGCCGCCAACGGTGCCGCCGGGCTTCACTTCGCTGCCCGTCCGCGCGAAGACCTGCGGGTGCTTGCCGTCCGGGCAGAACCAGGGCACCGGCACCGTGAACGCCTACCCGAAGGCCCGCGTTGCCGTGAGGTACCGGATGCTCACGATGCACGACGAGGACCCCGACGAGCTGGTGGCCGAGAGCCTCGAGCCCACCGGCGAGATGCAGGTGCTCGACTACACCAAGTTCCGGTGGGGCGCCCCGGACGGCGACCGGCTTGAGGAGGACGAGGCGCCCGCGAAGCTCGTCCGGTCGCTCGACTACGCAGTCAAGATGTTTCGCGTCACGACGATACTACCCGCGGTCCTCACGCTCATCGGGAAGGTAAACGAAGACCCCGTGCTCGCTACGCTGCTCGGGGTGACGTTCCCCGCGCAAACGCTACTGTACAACCCGCCCGTCCTGGAGCGCTCCATCACCACGGAGGGCGTCGGGGCGTGGGATTTGGGCTTCAGGTTCAGCTTTCGCCCGGACGGGTGGAACGCGTACTGGCGGGCAGCGACCCAGGCTTACTCGACCATCTACCTCGCCGGCGGAGCCGAGTACCTCAGCTACCCGCTCGGCGACTTCGGTGCCCTGTGAAAGACGACGCCCTCAAGCACGTCAAGGCCGGCGATCCGATCAGCGCCAAAGAGGAAAATCGCCTGCGGGACATTCTCGCCGGCATTCTCAGCTCGGGCAAGAATTGGTCGACCCGCGGGCTTGGCCGGCGCTACCCGCTGGTGCTCGGCGAGATTTGGCACGAGGGGCCAGCTGCGGAGCCAGACTTCGCCGACGGTCGCTACTGGGTCAAGGTCAGCCGCGTGACCACGACGAGCGCGGACGTGGACGCCGCGCTCGTGATCGGCGCGGAGGACGTGCCCGAGGAACAGATCATTGTTGCTTACGACTTCGTCAACCTCGCTAGCCACGCCCTCATCGTCGGCTCGTACGTTGGGATGCGCATGGTCAAGGACGACGGCGCTTCGACTCGCTGGCTCATTGTCGAGAAAGAAAGCACGGGCAACGGCGCCAGGGCGTATCTAGGTACTGGGCAAAACATCGTAACGGGCACGATAGTGCAAGTTCTCCTGGACACCGTTGACTTTGATCCCGCGAGTCTCTGGGACGCGGGCAACCATAACTTCAAAATCACAGCTGCTGGGTACTATCAAATCAACGCGTGTATCCAGTACGACGCGTTTGCCACGCTCGAGATAATGGAATGCTACATCTATCGCAACACCGGAATCATAACGGAGGGCATCAACATGACGTCTGGCCCGACTATATCTCTGCCGGTGTCGGTTGCTGCGAGTGATATTGCTTATTTCGACGTAGACGATACTGTGGAGATACGCACCGCGCATTCCGGGCCGCTTACTGAATCAGTGTCGCCGCAAATGACCTACTTGTCGCTGCACAGAATTCGTTGAATCAAAATTATTTAAGCGTTGACATACGTATACAGACCTGTTATTATATACCTACGACGGAAACGAATCCGTCGTTGAATAGGAAATAGGACAATGAAAACGCTCTTCGATTCGGCGCAGCGAGTCGCCGAGGCGGTACTTGAGCCGCTGTGCGAGGCAACTCGAAAGCTGTTCAAGCCCGCACGTCTCCTCGCGAGCGACCGCCTGCGGGTCGCGCTCAACGCGGACGGCCGGAACTTCGTCGTCAAGGCTTACGCGACGAACTCTGTCACGGGGCGGGAAACCTTCGCCTCCCACGTTGCCGCCACCGGCTGGGTCGCCAGGGTGCCTGAGCGCAAGTCACTCGGAATCGGCGAGTGGGAGCTCGCCGGTACCGACTTTACGGCGCTCGTCATGAACGCCGTCTGGCCCGCGGATCGTCTCGAGTTCGAGCCAGACGCGAAGCTCATGTACGAGTACCTGCTCGCCCGCTTCCTCAAGCAAACGCTGAACGCGAAAGAGCGGGCAATTTTCCAGGCGGACCCCAAGAAGTGGGCAGCGTCTTGGGAGAACAAGTACATCGACCACCCCAAGCTTCCGCTCGCCAACTTCCAACACGTGGGCCTCAACACGTGCATGAACGAGGAAGCCGCCGCCCTGTTCATGGAGCAAGGCACCGGCAAGACGCCCATCGTCATCAGCCGCATCTGCAACGAAGCCGCCGCCGGCGTCGCACCGGCGGCGGTCGCGAGCAAAACGCGGGACCTCGTCGCCGACGCCGAGCGCCAAGCAACTGAGAAGGTGAAGGAGCTCGAGGACGAGGCGAAGGAGAAGGCGCTTCGCTTCGCCGCGAAGCTCAAGGAACGCGTCGAGCGTCAAGCTGCTCACGTAAATGCCGTGCTGAAGGTAAGACTGTACCACGCGCTCAAGCACGCGACCGGCGAAGTACTCGGCACTTCTGACGCCAAGCGCGTCGAAGGCGTGAGCGACCAGGCCGCGGACGCCATGCTGAAGGGTCTCGCCGAGCAAAACAAGGAGCAGGCACTCGAGCGGGCGAGGCTGCGAGCCCTGGCCTACGCCGAGAAGGTCGCGGCCAGCGCCCGCGACGTCGGGGAGGCGTTCACGACCGAGGTCACGCGACTGGCCGACGGCCGCGTCGCCGAGCTGCGGGCAGCGTCCAAGAATGACCGCATGTACCGCGTCTTCATCGTGTGCCCCAAGAACGTTCGCGTCAACTGGCGGGAGGAATTCATCCGGTTCGCCACCGTGCCGGGCAAGGTCGCGGTGCTCCGCGGCGGGCAGCTCACGCGGGCGAAGCTGCTCGTGGAGGCGTTCCAGGCCGAGGACGGCTGCAAGTGGACCGCGGTCGTGGCCAGCTACGAAACGGTCAGGCGTTCGTGGAACGCGATCAAGATGATAGAGTGGGACCTGGTTGTGCTCGACGAGTCTCACTACATCAAGCGGGCAAGCACCCAGCGCTTCAAGACGATGATCAAGCTGCGGGAGCTGGCCAACCAGCGCATGGTGCTGACGGGCACGCCGATCACGAACACGATGCTCGACCTGTGGGCGCAGCTAGAATTCCTCGGGGACGGGCTGAGCGGCTTCCGCAGCTGGCAAAACTTCAAGACGTACTACGGCAAGTGGGAACGCCGGCAGCACGGCAACGTGCTCGTCGGGTACAAGAACGTGCCGCTCATGCAGGAGCGACTCACCCGCCTCGCGTACCTCATTCGCAAGGAGCAAGCGCTGCCGGAGCTGCCCGAGAAGCTCTTCGACGTCCACGAGGTCGAGATGTCGAAGGAACAGCGAGACTACTACTTAAAAATTCGGACGCAGCTGCTGGTCGAGATTGAGACGG